>Ga0302321_100000015_pt1 | contig 186068 bp, 152 predicted proteins | sample Fen_T0_1_FD_202505 | JGI IMG/M metagenome (GOLD analysis project Ga0302321, IMG submission 202505) | Peat permafrost microbial communities from Stordalen Mire near Abisko, Sweden - Fen_T0_1 | ecosystem: Environmental > Terrestrial > Soil > Wetlands > Permafrost | place: Sweden: Abisko...
CTCGACGCCAACGTGACGGCCATGATGACGCTAGCGGTCACGCCAGCGCTAGCGCGTACCGCGCCCCAGACACCCAAGCGCCCAAGCGCAACCTGAGGCCAGAGCGATATCGACGCGCCGAGTATCAACACAACGACTCCGATCCAAATCCAAGATACGAATGGGTTTCCATGCACCTGCAGCTGCGCTCGCTTGCTAGCCGGATCGGCCGACCCTAAGACGACGTAGAGGTCTGCTTTCAAGCCTCGAAGCAGGGCCACCTCCGTCGTGGTCATGCCTTCGCCACGCTGATAGATGAACTTGGCGGGGCTCAAGCGCGCAACTCGCTCGGAACCTCGGAAAACGTCGAGATCGGCGAAGAGCATGCGCTTGCTTGTGTCCGACTGTTCTTCGGGCGAACAACCATTGCCGCCAGGACACATGCGCGGTGCGACGTACGTTACGCGATAGCCGGCAGCATTGAAGGACTCGCCGGGCGCCACGCTTACCTCTTCGGTTGTTGACCAAACGGTACCGACGAACCCAAGGTACATGGCGGTGATGCCCATGTGGACGATATAGCCGCCGTACCGACGCCTATTTTTGGCCACGAGTTTGATCAACGATTCGAAGATATTTTCGGCTTCATTCTGACTCGCTGACGCCGCCCTGCGCGCCCGGACGCCGAAGTAGAATTCTTGGAGAACTACGGCTACGTTGAAAGCGGCCAAAATGATGGTTATCAGCGGTGCGGCTGACGACCCAAGCTGGAGCAGCGCGCCCATGGCTCCGGCCGCAGTAGTGTCTTTGCTCACGAAGGCGGGCATTCCGAATCTCTGCCCAAGAACTGCGTGCAAGACGCCCGCGATGGCTGCAGCCACGAGGGGAAAAACGAATGCACGGCGCATCGCTTTAGGGCTGGTCTTGCGCCAGCCAAACAGTGGCGCGAGCCCCATCAACATGAAAATGAGTAGGCCAATGGGCGCTGCCCAGCGATTGAAGAACGGCGGACCTACGACAATGGTCTCGTTGTACAACCACTCGCTGAGTTTTGGGAACAGCGTTGCGCCAGTGATGAAGACCATCAAGCCAAGCAGTGACCAGTTGTTGATGACGAATGCGGCTTCTCGGCTGAGCAATGCTTCGACCTCAGATTCGGCGCGCAGCAACGGCAGGCGCCACACGATGAGCCCCAGTGATACAGCCAAGACCAGGCCCATGAACCAAACGAAGAAGACCCCGATGTCACTCTGGGCAAAGCTATGCACACTGCTAATGAGCCCAGATCGCGTGAGAAACGTACCGAATATCGTCAGGAAGAACGTAAGGCAGATCAGGATCACATTCCAGACCTTGAACATATTGCGCCGTTCCTGGACCATCGTTGAGTGTAGGTAGGCGGTGGCGGTGAACCACGGCAGTGCGGCGGCGTTCTCAACCGGATCCCATGCCCAAAAGCCGCCCCAGCCGAGCTCTTCATACGCCCACACCATTCCAAGAACGTTGCCGATCGACAGGGCCACCCAAGCAAAGAGCATCCACTTGCGAACGCCGACAATCCACTCGTTGTCCAACCGACCGGTGATAAGCGCCGCGATCGCAAAAGCGAAGGGTATGGCGCACCCCACGAAACCTGTGTAGAGCATCGGCGGGTGTATGATCATCCAATAGCTTTGCAGCAGTGGATTGAGCCCTTCACCGTCGGAAACCGCCCCCACAACGTTGGTTTGGAAGGGGTTGGCGGCGAATAGCATCAACACGGAAAAGAACCCGGTAATGGCCATCAGCGTCGCGATTACGATCGGTTCTAGTTGCCGAAATCGACCGCGGATCCAAGTGACACAGGCCGCTGTATACAGCGCTAGCAAGGTGGACCACCACAATAGGGATCCATCCTGGCCACCCCAAAGCGCAGCGATCAGGTAGTCGGTCGTCATCGAGCGATCGCTGTAGTGCGACACGTAACGGATACGGAAGTCGTGGGTAACGAAGGCGTACGCCAGCACCATCACTCCGACGCCCACAAGTGCACACGTTGCGTACGCGCCGAGGCGCGCCGAGGCGAGGAACCGGTGACGACCGTTTGTTGCCGCAACGGCTTGCGAGAAGCTATAGGCCGCGGCGACCAGTACAGCGTATAGAACCAACGTCCCGAATTCGGGCAAAGACTGCCACATGGTGGCGGCAGTCTAGCTCACACTGGGCCGAACGTGCGGTGATTCGACGTCGGGGGCAATGGGCCGCGAGCACCCGGGTCATTCCGAATTGGAAATCGTTGTTCCGACGTCCTCGCCGAAGCAGGCACGTTGGATATTCCCGCGTTCTGCCTTGAATACGCGTACCAATAGATCATTGTCGCGGCAAAGTGCCACGGCCGTTGCGTCCATAACGGCAAGATGATCGTTCAAGAACCGGTCGTAACTGACATTGCGCAGCAACTTGGCGCTTGGGTGTCGAACCGGATCCTTGTCATAAATCCCATCGACTTTTGTTGCCTTGAAGATCGCATCGGCCCGGATCTCCATGGCACGAAGCGCAGCAGCGGTATCTGTGGAAAAATACGGATTGCCCGTGCCCGCAGCAAATACGACCACGTTGTTGCGGTCCAAGTGGCGGATGGCACGCCGTCGAATGTATGGCTCAGCAACTTGGCGGATCTCGATCGCTGTCATCACGCGTGTCGGGGCGCCGCAGCGCTCAAGCGCGTCTTGCAGCGCCAGCGCGTTGATGACGGTAGCGAGCATCCCCATGTAATCGCTTTGGGCCCGATCCATGCCTTGGCTTGCGCCCCGCAAGCCACGAAAGATGTTGCCGCCACCCACGACCACGGCGACCTGGATCCCGCTCTGTCGGACTTCGGCGAGTTCTTCGGCGGTGTCGCGCAAGGTCGCCGTGTCGATGGCTGAACCACTCTCGCGACTGCCCAAGGCCTCTCCGCTCAATTTGACTACGACGCGCTTGAACCGAAGGTCGTTGGTGTCTGTCACAGACTCGACGAAATAGTCGGTCGCGAGTCGGGATGCAAATATCTTTGGCGTATTTCGGCAGTTCGGCCCTTGCACCGTGTCGTTCCACGCTAACCCGGCGCCGTTGGTATCTCGCTTGGACCCGGGAACGGTGCTATTGCGGGTGCCGCGAACCCACCGATATCCTCATGAAGCTGACGATCGTTGACTATAATGGTGGCAATCTGCGTAGCGTACAGCGTGCATGCCATGCTGTCGGTATCGACTCCGACTTCACGCAAGATCCCGATGCCGTTCGAATTGCCGAGCGGCTTATCTTCCCTGGTGTTGGAAACGCTCAAACGGCAATGGAGACACTCATTCAGTTGGGGCTCGATGCTGCCTTGCGCGAAGCGTTGGCGCGCGGCACGCCGGTACTGGGGATCTGTGTTGGTGCGCAGTTGATTCTGGAGAGTTCGGAGGAAAGCCGCATCCCTTGCTTGGGGCTTCTACCTGGCAAGACCGAGCGCTTTCGATTGGTCGACCCCACCCTGAAGGTCCCGCATATCGGCTGGAACGAGGTGCGACTGACACAGCCACATGTGTTGCTTGACCCGTTACGCCCGGGTGACGAATTCTACTTCGTTCACTCCTACCACCCGAATCCAGCAGACAAGTCGACAACGTACGCCATCGCAGATTATGGCGGACCGTTTTGCTGTGCTCTCGGGAAAGACAACCTGTTTGCGACGCAGTTCCACCCTGAGAAAAGCGGACGGCTGGGGTTAGAACTGCTCAAGCGATTCAGTGTCTGGCACGGCTCTCCAACACGTTAAATCCACGGTGTGAAGACATGCTCAGCAAACGCGTTATCGCCTGCCTCGACGTTCGCAACGGCAAACTTGCCAAAAGTGTCAAATTTGTGGACACGAAGGACATTGGCGATCCGATCGAGAAGGCTGCCGCGTACTATGAACAAGGTTTGGACGAGCTTGTCTTTTACGACATTACTGCCTCGAGCGACGGTCGCTCGATCATGCTCGATGTCGTCGAGGCCGTCGCGTCCCGCATCTTCATTCCATTCTCGGTGGGTGGGGGGATCCGCAGCGTGGGCGATGCCACTCTGCTGCGTCTGGCCGGTGCGGAGAAGATCAATGTCAATTCGGCGGCTGTGCAGAACCCGCAGATAATACGCGAGATCGCCGAAGCCATTGGGGCCCAAAGTACGGTCCTTAGCATGGATGTGCTGCGTACCAACCCCACACCGTCGACGCCGAGTGGCTACGAAATCGTCATCCATGGTGGTCGGACTCGTACTGGGCTCGATGCAATCGAATGGGCAAAGAAGGGTGTCGAGCTCGGTGCCGGCGAGCTCGTGGTCAATTCAATTGATGCGGACGGCACTTGCGAGGGATACGAAATCAATCTGACTCGCAGCGTGGCCGAAGCGGTTCCCGTGCCCGTGATCGCGTCAGGTGGGGCAGGCACTCCGGACCACCTCTACGACGTTTTGACTCGTGGCAAGGCCGATGCGGCCCTGGTTGCGTCGATGGTTCATTACGGCAGGTACACTGTTTCTGACCTGAAGCAGCACCTGCACTCTCGCGGCGTAAAGATTCGACAAAATCACTGATTTGGTCAGGTTCACGGGCTGCATCGGCCAGCGTCGCTGGTCGCGAATACCTGGACGGATGAAGCAGGGTTGCCCGTTGGGGCATGGACTCTACGATTCCGGATTGGTCGAGGAATCTCCATTTGCGGTAGGTTTGACGCCAGCCGTGAGCGAGTTTGAGCCCAACAATTTCGCTGATTGGGGGGCCTCTGCGTTTTGGGTGGGCCGCTCCACGCACCACGGAACACTGGCGTGCGCAACCGGTAGTTCGTCGGCACAAGGCATAATAGGAGGTTTCGAAATGCGTTTCAGTTCACCATCCAACACGACCGTGCTCGCTGGTCTCGGCGCGGCGGCATTGGCGTCAGCGTTTCTTTTTGCTTGCGGTAGCGACGAGACCAATCCCGCTGATGGCGGCACCGGCACCGGCGGAACAGCCACCGGCACTGGCGGTTCAGCGACAGCGAATCGAGGTGGCGCAGCTACGGCAACGGGCGGTGCAGCCACGGCGACCCAGGGCGGCGCAGCTACGGCAACAGGCGGCGCAGCCACGGCAAATGGCGGTCGTCAGTTTGGTCAGGGCGGCGCGGCAACGGGCGGTGTAGCCACAGCAAACGGCGGCCGTCAGGTTGGTCAGGGCGGCGCGGCAACAGGCGGCGCAGCCACGGCAAATGGTGGTCGTCAGTTTGGTCAGGGCGGCGCAGCGACCGCGGGCGCAGCCACGGCAAATGGTGGTCGTCAGTTTGGTCAGGGCGGCGCAGCGACCGCGGGCGCAGCCACGGCAAATGGTGGTCGTCAGTTTGGTCAGGCGGGTACAGCCACGGGAAACGGTGGTCGTCAGTTCGGTCAGGCGGGCACAGCCACGGGAAATGGCGGTCGTCAGTTTGGTCAGGGCGGCAGCGGAACCTCAGGCAGCGGTACGACAACAGCTGCCGGAACTGGCGCGGTTGCACCTTGCATGGGCGGTGGCATCGCCACCGGCCAGACCTGTACGGCCGGAACTGCGAGCTGCACTCGAAACCAGGGCGGCAATAGTGTCACTTGCAGTTGCGGGCCCGACACTGCCGGCACCGGCGATGTCTGGACTTGCGGATGAAAGTAGTCGAGCGGCGGCCAGTGAGCGCCCTCGTTTGACGTGACGCAGTCACAGTGGATTCATCGGGCCCCGGTGGGCAGCGTAGGCTGCCATCCGGGCTCGATGAGTTTTGTGCGGGTGACTTCGGTTGAAGTGGCTGGAGCTGACCAGTGCGGCTCGCACTACACATTGCAGAATCCGGCCCCGGGTTCCAGTGTTTTCTGGTACAACGCCGGCCACCATGATCGCCGACGAGCAGAAGCGCGCCCACCCGTTGCTTTGGGTTCCCAGCCTCTATTTCGCCATGGGTACCCCGATGATTGCCGTCTCGGTGGTGGCCGCGATCATGTACAAAAACCTCGGTCTGACTAATGCCGAGGTGGCGGCCTACACCGGGCTGATGAATCTGCCCTGGGTGCTCAAGCCGCTGTGGGCGCCGTTTCTTGAACTCTATCGCAACAAGCGGTTCTTCGTGCTCGCGATGGAGCTCGTGATGGTGGTCACGTTCACGTTGGCGGCCTTGGCATTGAACCTTCCGTCCTTCGTGCCGTTGACGATCGTTTTGTTTTGGGCCTCTGGGTTTGCTTCGGCGACGCAAGACATCGCCGGAGACGGCGTGTACATCACGTCCACCAGCGAGAAGGAACAGGGCATTTACATGGGGATCCAGGGCATGTTCTGGAACCTCGGGCGTGTGCTCGTGTCGGGCGCGTTGGTGAGCCTAACCGATGTACTTTATCGCTGGGCAGCCAACGGAGCCCCGGCGCCTGTGCATGGCCCCGATCCCGCGTGGCGCACGGCGTGGATGCTCGTCATGGCCTTAATAGCGGTCATGCTACTTTTGGCCTTCGCGTGGCACTGGTTCAAACTCCCGCCTGGGGCACGCGCGCCTGAAGCGCCGACAAACGTAAAGGAAGCGCTGGCGACAACGCTCGACACGTGGGTGTCGTTCTTCCAGAAACCGCGCATTTGGATGATGATTGCAGTGGTCTTCTTCTACCGATTTGGCGAAGGCTTTATCGAGAAGATTGGTCCATTGTTCTTACTCGATCAGCGTTCGATCGGTGGGTTAGGCTTGACCAACATGGCGCTCGGCAACATCAATGGCACCTTCGGTACGGTCGCTTACATCTCCGGCACGTTGCTGGGTGGTGTCATGGCGTCCAAATGGTCGCTCAAACACACCTTCTTACTGCTCGCGTTTGGGCTTAATGTTCCGCACATCACCTACTTCTATTTGAGTCAATCGCTGCCGACCGACATATCGTTGATTACCGCGATCGTGTTGATCGAGAAGTTCGGCTACGGATTCGGCACAGTCGGGATGATGCTTTACATCATGCAGGAGATGTCGCCGGGCAAGTACCGCACGGCGCACTACGCCTTTGGCACCGGCATCATGGCACTGACGATGACGGTTACCGGAACCATCAGCGGCATGGTCCAGGAAATCTTCGGGTACCAGCATTTCTTCGTTTTCGTGCTGGTGGCGTCGATTCCACCGATCGTTATGGCCTGGGTTGCCCCCTTCGAGAACCATCGGAATGGGTCAAGTTCGGGCGCGACCGCTGCGGTGGCTCACTAGGCGCAGTCCACAAAAAGAATTCGAGGATCCTAAATGGATCCCCGAATTCCGCTCAGCAAGGTCGGGGTCTGCCGATCCAGCAACTAGTCGCACTTGATGAATGCGACGTCGTCGACGCAGATGTCGAAATTCTTGTTCTTTTCGAGGACCTGAAACTGAATCGAGTAGATCTTGGTCTTGTCGATCGAGGGTGGTCGAGGGGCGCCCCAACCAGACATCTGCTTCATCTCGGAGAATGGGATGAAGAACTGTTGCCACTCTTCGGTCATTACGAGGTCAGCACCAAAGTCGTTGAAGCACTTGTCCGTGCACACGCCGCCGGCAGGTTGAGTGGCGACATCCGGGACCTTCAAGCGCAGCCGCTGGGTCGAATCCGAGCCACGGCGCACACGAAACGCAATGCCATCGAACTTCGACAGGTCGGCTTGGCCTTCCGGATCGGTGAGGTTGAATCCTAGGCCGGCATAGGCAATGGCAGCCAACGCAGTCGTTCCCTTGATGCAAGCCGCATACGCCGAACCCTGGGCACCGCCAGGCGTTTGCGCGAAGGTGGCACCCAATTCGGGAGTCACTTTGGTGCCATTGGTGTCCGCAAAGCTGTAAATGTAACCGTTGCGGCCATCCTTGACCGTCACCTGATTATTGTTGTCTTCACCGTCGTCAACGACTTCCGTGGCGCTGCACTTGTGGTCACCAAGCGTAAAGACGCCGGGACCACCACTGACCATGGCGCGATTCTGCGGGAGCTGGGCGACTGTGCCCGGCTTCTTTGCCGCCGCTGATTGGGCCTGCGAACCACCGCAGCCGAACGCGAAAGCAAGACTACCCAAAAGACCGATTGCGATGACTTTAACCGAGCGCTTCATCCGATGTTGCTCCTTCGCGGAACCGCGTGCAGCCCGTCCAAGGCGGGCGACGCGCGAGTTCTGCCTGGCGTGGCATCCCACGGCTTTTCACGATACGGGGCGGCTGTCAATCGCGACACACCAACACCCAGCTTGGCCGATCCAAACCAGGCGGACTGTCACGGCAAATGGCGTGCAAACGCAGCCAATTCCGTATCTAGACGGGAACGTCACTCAGGCTGGCCAACCACGCCTGGGCCGGTATCGACGCAGGCCCAAACTGAGGCCTAGGATGACGAAGAGCCCAGCAATTCCCGCACAATTCTGCCGCACTACCCGGCACCCGCAACCGGAGTCAGCCGGCGCGAAGAGCGGGTTGGCGGCCGCGCCGCCGATGCCCGGACTCACAGTCGCTGTCGAACCAGTACCTACCGGTCCGATGACGAGCCCACCGGACCCGGAGTTCGACCCCCCAGCGGCGGCGGGCGGAGGCGCGGCGCAGGTGCCATTGGTGCAGCTGGCGCCACCAGGGCATTTGGCGCCGGTGCATGGATCCACGCAGTTGCCACCCATGCACACCTTGCCTGCGTTGCAAATCACGCTTCCACAGCCGGGTTCGAGGCACTTGCCGCTGGCGACATCGCACACCTTGGTGCCATTGCAAGGGACACAGCTGCAGGATCCGACGCAGGCCCCGTCTTGGCACACGCTGTCGAGGCCGCAGACCTTGCCAGTGCAGAGATCCTTGCACGTCCCGTCGACGCAGGTTTGCCCAATCGGGCACGAAATATCCGTGCACGGGCTCGTGCATATCCCGTTGCGGCAGGCCAGGCCGGCGGCGCACACCACATTGACGCATGCGGCTTCGATGCAGTACCCATCGCCACCGCAAACCAGTGGGCTGGGGCACTTGAACTCGGTCGAACCGCAGGGATACACGCATGAGCCGCGCTTGCAGATCTGGTCGGCAACGCAGAGGTCGCCGTCGTCGACTTTGCCGTTGCAGTCGTTGTCGATATCGTCGCAAACCTCGGCGCGCGGCGTGTAGATAGGCTCACAGGTGGGCGCCCCGCCGTCGAGCGCGCATTGCGAGACTCCCTTGCCGCACAACCCGACCCCACCGGTGTTGCACTCGAGCCCCCCGCCCGCACAGCTGATGCCGACAAGCTTGAACACCTTGTCGTTGAAGTCGCCGTCGTTGTTCCAGTCTCCTTTGCTGGTGCCGTAGATCGGCCAGTCCTCGAAGGCAATGTAGTAGGTGTCGGAGCGTTGCGTTGACTTATATGCCAGTGCAGCGATCCAATGCCCTGGTGGGCTGCAGTCCGCGCAAATGGTGTTGCGTTGATACTCGGAGAAATAGGGCAGAATGAGCTTGAGGGTGCCGTCTGGGTTCGTGACAGTGCTGCCGTCGTAGCGCGTCAGCGCAAACCCGATGTATCCACCGGTGTATTTCGGGTGGTTGCGAATGTCGGCTGCTTCGAAAGTTCCGGAGGTGGAAGTCGTTGGATCGAGAATTGGGAAATAGTCGATGTTGTACTGGCTCGGAACCCAGGTTGGATTGGCCTCGTTGACATTGTACCAAGCAATTCCGCAGGGTGCGTTCGACTGGCTCAACACGAGCGTCGCATCGAAGCTGCAAAGCGGCGAGAACTTGCCTGGCTCGCTGCGCGCCGACGCAACCGCATCGATTCCAGGTTCGCCATTGGCATTGAAGTAGTCTTGGATTGATGTCTCGTTGTAGTTGCCTTCCTTGGTCGGCTTGAGGATGGGAACGACGTCCCCATTCGGCTCTTTCACCGTGGCACCGGCCATCTGCGTGATCGCGCCGCCCATACCCAACAACATCAAACCGGACCAAAGCTTCACTTGCTGGTTCATCGTGGTTGCTCGAAACGTCTTGAGCCAATGCCGCAGACCTCGTGGCGGCAAGTAGTCTACCGTGCACGTCGCCAGCGGCACGTCGATGGGCTTCACCCGTCACCACCTGGGGCACTATTGATACAGAAAGGCCTTCACTTTGGTGCGCCGGACGCCAACAACGCAGAATTCCAACCGCGCCCCGCAGGTTGAAAGCGTCGCCTTTGTTGGGGAAAACGCTAGTACGACTGGCGGCGAAGCGCTTTGGGGCCAAGGCGACCTGGAAGCGTTTGCCTGAAATCCAGGGAAGACCTAGAAATTGGCGGTCACGGATTCGCTACGACTTGGCATCGCCCCGCAACACAGAGCGCACGAAGCGACGTCGGCAGCAAGACGGCGCACTTGCCACACGTCACGTTCGTATCGCAGAAGGCTGCCTGCGTTGCCGGGTCCTGATTGACCGCCACCCAAATGCCTGTTCCGTCGCAGCGCTCGCAACACCCGAGACCCGAGCGCAAACGGCAGTCGCTGTCAGCCGCACAAGTTGCCGCGCCGGTTTCGCGTATGTCGTACACCAGGCATCGGTGATCGACGCACTGCACGCCAAAGTTAGCGTAATTCGCTAAGCCTTCATAGGGCGGGCAAGCCCCACAGGCAACGCCGAGGCAATTCGGCATGGCCGCATATTCCGTCGTCATGGCCTTGAAGTCGCTCAAAATCGTTGGTTCACAGGTACCGCAGCAACCCGTGCTGCCAATCGCGCAATCGCTTGCGTAGTTGCAGCGATCGAGCCCCGTGGGATCGCAGGCGGTCACGCAGTCCATGAGCGTCGAAAATCGGTTCTCGTTGCCGCCGCAGCCCCCAAAAACAAAGCTTTGGCATCGTCCGAGGGTTGCGTCAAAATAGTAGCGTTGCATGTATGCGTCGCAGTTACCCGAGCTCACCGGGAGTTTGCAGGTGCTGTTGGTGATGACAACGCCACCGCTTGCAGAGCTGCCGCCGGTGCCAGGTGTGCCACCGGACCCCGCCGAGGTGGGTGAACTCGCGACATTGCCGCCACAGGCCAAGCCAAGTTGTGCACAGGCCACCAACCGGCAGGAGTAGCGAAACCACCTGATAATGTGGGAAGAATCGAGCGACATGCCGGTGACACTAGCATGCCGCGTGCCGCTCGTGTCAGTCTGCGCCAAGCCACAGTTGGGTGAACCGTGCTTCGTCGATGACCTCGACACCGAACTTCTGAGCATTATCCCGCTTTGATTGACCCACCTTTTCGCCTGCGACAAGGTACGTAGTTCCCTTTTTCACCTTGTCGTGCACGATGCCACCGGCACCGAGGATATCAGCATGCACGTCCTCACGCCGGCGCGAGAGTACACCTGTCACGCAGAACGATTTACCTGACAACGTTCCGGTCGTCGGAGTGTTTGCCTTGGGTTGCGCGGTCGAAACATTGCGGTCTCGCAGCTTCTTAAGCACGGCACGCTGATTCGGATCACCAAGAGCGTCCCAGACGCTATCGATCATCTTCGGACCAAAACCGCTGACTGCCGAAAGCTCCGATCGGGCCTCAGCTTCCGACCAATCCAACAGTTTTTGTAGGGTTCCCGCAACTTCGGCAAGTTGGCGAGCCGCCACCTGTCCGATGAGGTCAATTCCAAAACCGGTGATCAGTCGCTCAAGCGGTTGGGCTTTTGACGTGGCGATCGCGTCGAGCAGATTCTTCGCGCTCTTTTTGCCCATGCGCGGCAGGCTTGCCACCGTCGCCGTGTCCAGGGCATAGAGATCCGCGACGTCGTTCACGAGCTGCGTGTCGACCAAGGCTTCGACGATTGCCTCCCCCAACCCATCGATGTCCATGGCGAAACGGCGCGCAAAATGCACGATCGACTGCTTGACCGCCGCTGGACAGTGCGGGTTTGGGCAGCGCAATGCGACCTCATCCCCACGTCGCACGACTGTAGTTTCACAACTTGGGCAATGCGTCGGCATTTGGAATTTGCGCGCATCCGCGGGACGGGCCGAGGGATCTACGGAGACCACCTGGGGGATAATTTCGCCAGCTTTCTCGATCGTGACGAGATCACCGATGCGCACGTTGAGTTGCTCGATAATCTGCTCATTGTGGAGGGAGGCCCGCGCCACCACCGTGCCCGCGAGCTGCACAGGTTCGAGTTGGGCCACCGGGGTCAAAGCGCCAGTGCGGCCAACCTGAATTACGATGTCGAGCAGGCGCGTTTGGGCCTGTTCGGCCGCAAACTTGTAGGCGACAGCCCAGCGCGGAAACTTTGCAGTGCGTCCGAGTTGAGCCTGTTGCGCGAGGTCGTCGACCTTGATGACCGCTCCATCGATATCGAAGGGCAGAGTGCCGCGGATGGCCTCCAGTTCGCCGAGGGCGGCGTAAATCGACTCAATGTCGTTGCAGACACGCTGGCGTCGATGCACCGGCAGACCCAATTGCCCAAGCCAGTCGAGCGCTGAGGAGTGACGTGGTGCTACCCGCTCACCTTCGAGCAACTGCCAGAGAAAGACGCGTAGACGACGCTTGTCGACCTCGCGCGGATCGAGCAGCCGCAGGCTGCCGCTCGCTGCGTTGCGCGGGTTGGCAAAGGGTTGCTCACCGGCGGCAATTCGTTGCGCGTTGACGGCTTCGAGATCCTTGCGAAAGATGACGACCTCGCCACGTAGGGTCAAGGTTTCGGGCCTCGGGAGCACGAGGGGTAGCCCGCGCAAAGTGCGCAGATTTTCTGTGATTTCTTCGCCGTGGACGCCATCGCCTCGCGTCGACGCTTGGATGAATCGACCGGCATCGTAAATGAGTTCGACGCTCGCGCCATCGAGTTTTGGCTCGACGCAGAAGGTTACTTCGGCGCCGCTCGGGAGTCCGGCGTGAACCCGTCGCACGAATTCGGCAAGTTCGCCCGCGTCGTAAGTGTTGTCGAGTGAGATCATAGGCACCGCATGAGGTACCGTCTGCAGCTCGTTGCGCGGCTGACCGCCAACCCGCATGGTAGGCGAATCGGGCGAGCGCAATCGCACGTCAGCCGCTTCGAGGTCCACGAGTTCCCGGTAGAGCCGGTCATATTCCCGATCAGAGATGATCGGATCGTCGAGGACGTAGTACCGGTGGTCGTGTTCGCGAATTTCGCGCACGAGCGCGGCGTGTCGGTCCTTGGGTGTTGAGCTGGTCATTGGTGTACTGCCCATCGAACGCGCGGGTCCGTGAGGATAGGTCTAGGCCAGCCACGGGCATTGGGCTAGTTGCGTCGCTTAGCTGCATTTTGCAGGCGCCAAGAGTTGAACACTTGGCCGATCTTGAACGGGTTTGTGGCCATGCGCCGCCTCGCCAATGCGCTATGGTCGGGCCACGGCCGGGGTCATCGCTCCGGTTCGGTCCTGAGATGTCGTTTCAAGTTCCCGAGAGCGAGCCGCCGTCGAGCGAGGAGGCCCCAGAGAGCAGCCTGCGCCCGACGCCACGCACGCAGGGTCCGTGGCCGTGGCGGGTAGGCGGGATCCTCGCGATGTTGCGGCCGCACCAGTGGGTCAAGAACGTGTTCGTTCTGGCGCCCGTGGTCTTCGCCAAGGAGATCTTCGAGACCGATCTGCTCCTCCGAGCGGCGAGCGCATTTGGCCTATTCTGCCTGATTGCTGGCTCGGTATATGCTTTAAATGATCTTGGTGATGTCGAGGCCGACCGTCTCCATCCGGTAAAGCGCTTCCGACCAATTGCCTCAGGTCGCGTTCCAACACCGTGGGTGCCGCCGGTCATTGCGACGTTGGTTATTGGGACACTCGCGGCAGCCGCATTGATCGAACTTTGGTTTGCCGGCGTCCTTCTGGCCTATTTCGTTCAGAATGTCGCCTACACGAAGAAGCTCAAGCACGTCGCCTATGTCGACGTTGGCTGCATCTCGCTCGGGTTCGTGTTGCGCGTGCTGGCGGGCGGTTTCGCCACCGGCATCACGATTTCTTCGTACCTGCTGGTTTGCACAGCGCTTTTGGCGTTGTTTCTCGGGTTTGGTAAGCGCCGGCACGAGTTTTCGGCTGCAAGACGCAGTGGTCGCCAGCGCATTGCGCTCGAGTCCTATCGCGCGGGCGGGCTCGACCTAGCATTGACGCTCACAGCGCTGGCGACCGTCGGAACGTACCTCGCCTACACGCTCGATCGGCACACCCGAGCGTTCTTTCATACTGATTGGCTTTGGACGAGCACGCTCTTCGTCGTCTTAGGTGTGTGGAGGTTTCTGTTCTTGGTGCGCTCACGACCCAAGGCCGAAAGCCCGACTCAAGAGATGCTTCGCGATGGACCTTTCGTGGCCATCATGATGGGTTGGGTCATCATCATGATTTGGGTCATCTACCAGCTCAAGCCTGCAGGGTAGCGCGTGACCCCTACGCAAATCGGTGCAGTCTCCGTTGGCTCGCTTTGTCGAGCTTTTGGGCGTTAGGTACGATGAATCGCGTTCCGCCTTGATCGACGACGACGTAACGCCCGTTGCCGAGAGCACGGACCTGTTCCTCGTCTTCGAGGGAGAATTTGGCCTGGCCGCGATCGGTGGTTACCTGCCATTCGGAATGGGTCGTCCGCACCTCGACGTGGTCGATACTTTGGACGACCGGGCGAAACTCACGGCGCTCGAGATCCGCTTGGATCAACGTGCGCAACTCGGGTGAAACGGTTCTGATGTCGTCGATGCAGGCGATCTCGTGGCCACGCTCGTCGACCAGGCAAAGCGCTCGTTCTGGTGCGGTGAGCGGAAAGGCGCGCACCGGTGTCACGGGCATGACGCAGCCACTTGGTGCATGCCACGCGGTCAGGCGTCCTTCGGAGGTGGCCTGCAGGCTGAGTTCCTCAATAGGCAGCAGCAGATTCACTGCGTCATCGCCGGGTGCTTCAGGTTCGAATGCGCCTTCGATCGGCACTGCGCCGGGTTGTTGTTGGACGCGCACGAGGTCGGCGTAGGCGCCGCCCAGGGCCAAAAGCTCTGTCGGGGTACCCATTTCGACGATGCGCCCGCGATGCAGGACTACGATGCGGTCGGCACGCTCAAGCGTGCTCAAACGATGGGCAATTGCGATCGTGGTGCGTCCCTGAACGAGTCGATCGATGGCGCGTTGAATCTCGCGTTCAGTGCGCACGTCGATGGACGAAGTTGCTTCGTCCAAAACCAAAATCTTCGGATCGACCAAGATCGCGCGGGCGATAGACACGCGCTGACGTTCACCACCCGACAATGATTGACCGCGTTCTCCAGCCAAGGAATCGTAGCCGTCCGACAGGCGCAGCAAGAACTCGTGGGCGCGTGCTGCTCTGGCGGCTTCGAGAATTTTAGTTAGGTCTGCATCCGGGCGACCGTAGGCAATGTTGTCCGCGATCGAACCGAAGAACAGGTAGGGGTCCTGCAGTACCACGCCCAAATGACTACGATAATCGGCAAGGCTCACGTCCCTCAGATCCACGCCGTCGACCAGGATTTGTCCTTCCGATGCGTCGTAGAAACGGCAAACCAGATTGGCGAGAGTGCTCTTGCCAGAACCGGTGGCCCCGACGATTCCGACCATCTCGCCGGGGTTGATGGTCAAATTCACGTGGTCAAGTACGAGGCGCGTTGCATAGCGAAAACTGACGTCACATAAGGCAAGTTCGCCCTGCACTTGGGGCAATGGCTTGGGCGACTCGGGTTCGGCCACACTCGGCTTGCGGTCGAGGATTTCGAACAGTCGCTGGGCACTGGCCGCGGCGCGCTGCGTGGAGGCCAACATGCGGCTCATTGTTTCGAGTCGCGCGTAGAACCGGCTAATATAAGCCACGAACGCCGTCAGCACGCCAACTGTGACGCGGTGCGAGAACACTTGGTACGAGCCGACGGCCCACACCACGAGCAACCCGAGTTGATTAAGCAGGGCCACCATCGGCCAGAAAAATGTCCAGAGCGCATTGATCCGATCGTTGACGTCGAGGATGCGGCGATTTACCCCGGTGAAACGTTGCACCTCGCGAGCTTCTTGCGAGAACGCCTTGACCACGCGGATCCCGCTGATCGAATCGGTGAGTAAGCTCGTCATCGCTGACCAGGCGCGACCGGTGCGCAGAAAGCCGCTGTTCAGTCGGCCCCGGACGCGCAGAATCAGAATTGCGATCGGCGGGAACGACAGTCCAGTGGCGATTGCCAATCCGGGGTCGAGCACGAACAGGATGACGACAGTGCCAACGATCATCAGCACGTCAGTGATGAAGTCAACGAGCGTATCCGAGAAGAACGAGCAGAGCCGCTCGGTGTCGGTACTGATGCGCGTGATTAGGTCGCCGGTGCGTTTGCCGCCGAAATAGTTGAGCGAAAGCCGATGCAAGTGCGAAAACGTTCGATTGCGCAAGTCGGCTGTGACCCGTTCGGCGACCCGCGACAGTACCCACCCCTGCGCCCAGGCAAGCAACCAGCCCAAAATCGCCGATCCGAGCAGCAGGCCTAAGTAGTAGGCGACCTTGCTCATGGCTTGCGTTGCCGTTCCCGCGAACACCTTCGTTTGATAGGGAATGAGTACTTCGTCGACTAACGGCATGGTTAGGTAGGGCGGCACTAGGCCCACAGCCGTTGCCATGATCGTCAAGGCGAACCCGGCGAGCACCGCGTAGATCCGCGCGTGCGCAAATGCGAGCAGGCGCCAGAACGGTGCAATCGTCGAGGAAATACTTGCCTGTGGCACAGCGAGATCGTCTTGGATTTCGCTCAGCCCGTACGGTGCGTCTCGAAGTGCCTCGAAGGTCTCAACGAAGGTGCGCGCTGTCTTGCCGAGGCCGACCGTGAACCGGAAAGTATCGAGGCCGCCATCGGTGTAGCGAATCGAGAGCGAACACAGTGACGGGTGTTCTTCTTCTCGCATCGAATCGATTTCGCTGAGCAACCGGTCGACAACGGGCATTGGGTCGGCAGCGCAGATTGCCCGGAGCCGGGTTGAGGTGAGCGTCAACGTCGTCTGGCAAAACTGCAAATCCGCCGACAAATCGACATTCAGTTGCGCACGCGGGACTTCCGGGTCGCCGGTTCCATCGGTCAGCAAGGGCTCTGCCGACTTGGTGAAATCGAGTTCATCTGACATTGCGGTTCACGACGGTGCTGTTAGCGCTCTGAGCGCGCGGGGCGACCCTCGACGGCGAAGAACCAAAAATTCGCCACGAATAGCTCGTTTTCGCGATGGCGCAACCGGTCATTGGCCAAGCGGCCACCCGGAGACTGCTCGGGAAAACGAGCCCGTATGCTGTGCGCAAGTGGCTATTTGGTGTCATGATGGCGCCCGCCGAACCGCCCTCTGTCGCCCGTTGCCACGCGGTACCTGGGTGACGTCCCACGGCTTTCGGGACTTGCATGGACATTCAACAAATCCTCGTGCTCCGAGGACCGAACGTTTGGGCAAACTTCCCGGTGATGGAGGTTTGGGTTCACCTTTCCAAAGAGCTCGACGTTCCGTCCAATACATTCCCAGGGTTCAACGATCGGTTGATGGGCTGGCTGCCATCGATGATCGAGCACCGATGCGGGATAGGCGAACGTGGGGGTTTTTTTCAGCGCCTACGGACCGGAACGTACCTGGGTCACATTCTTGAGCACACTTCGCTCGAGATCCAGTCGATGGTTGGCCCGGTTGTTGGTTTTGGTCGCGCGCGCGAGTCGATTATTCCTGGGCTTTACCGCGTCGCGATCGAGTACGCCGACGAGAAGTTGGGGTTGGCTTGCGTCGAGACTGCTATTGCGACGCTGAATGCGGCTCGTCTCGACACGCCGTTCTCGATGGAGGCCGAGCTCGCCAAACTGCGTGCCTACGCCGAACAGGTGTGTCTCGGTCCGAGCACGCACGCGATCGTTTCGGCGGCCAAGGCACGTAATATTCCATCGATTCGGCTCAATGAGGGCAATCTCGTTCAGTTGGGTTATGCCAGCGCGCAGCACCGCATCTGGACCGCCGAAAGCGAGCGCACCAGCGCCATTGCCGAGTCCATCGCGCAAGACAAGCAAGTGACGCGCAGTATGCTACGCGGCGTGGGCGTCCCAGTTCCGGATGGGCGAGCCGTTGCGACCGCGCAAGAGGCTTGGGAAGCGACCAAGGATTTGGGTTTGCCCGTCGTGGTCAAGCCTCGCGAGGGCAACTACGGTCGTGGCGTGTCGATTGGCCTGACCAGTCGCGAAGCCGTGCTCAAGGCATTCGACGTAGCCAACGCTGAACGAGATGGCGTTTTGGTCGAACAATGCATCAAGGGACTTCATCATCGTGTGCTTGTGGTCGGCAATCGGGTGATTGCGGCGGCAAGGGGTGAACCGGATCAGGTGATTGGCGACGGCGTTCACAGCGTGGCGGAGCTCGTCGACCGTACCAATGCCAAGCCCGAGCGCGGGGATCCCCAAACCCACCCATTGAGTCGACTCGAACTCGATGCAATTGCGCTTGAGTTGCTGGCACAGCATGGCTATACGCCCGAGAGCGTTCCATCAGCGGGTGCCGTCGTCATTCTTCACTACAATGGCGATCCGACCGAAGACGTTACCCATCTCTTGCACCCTTCGACTGCGTTGACGGCCGTGCTCGCCGCCAAGACGGTGGGCCTCGATATTGCGGGGCTCGACATTGTGGCGGAGGATATCTCGCGTTCGCTTGAGGAGCAGCAGGGAGCCATACTGGAGGTCAACTCAAGTCCCGGCTTGTTGATGCATCTTCGTCCTCTCTCTGGTCAGCCGCAGCCGGTGGGCCAGGCGATCATCGAAGAGATATTTGGGCCCAGCCAGAAGGGACGGGTGCCGATTGTTGCCGTGAGCGGCACTAATGGCAAATCTTCCACCATTGCGTTACTCGAAGCCTGTCTCGAGGGACTCTCCGACGCAAAGGGCGTAGGTGTCGCCTGTTCCGAAGGATTATTCGTTGCAGGCCGCGCCCTCTGCAGCGATGACGCCACCGATTACGACAGCATCGAGCGCCTTCTGGTCAATCCAGGCGTCGACGTGATCTTGGCCGAAATGAACCCGCGCACAGTGCTTACCGGGGGCATCGCGTTCGATCAGTGCGACGTGGCCATCGTGACTAATGTCGGGTCTTCCGATCACCTAGGCTACTACGCGATGGACCGCGATAGGATGGTGCTCGTCGAGCGGTGTGGAGTCGACATGGTGCTGCCGACCGGCACGGCCGTGCTCAATGCCGATGATCCCACTGTTTTGGAGATGGCTCCTAAGTGCAAGGGTCAGATTCTGCTTTGCGCGAAGGACCACGCGGCGCCAGAACTGGTGGTGCACCGTGCCGAAGGGGGACGTACCGTGGCAATGCGCGGTGGTCGCATAGTGTTTTCGGTTGGCGACACGCCCGTCCACGAGGCCAAGTGGGAGCATGCGCAAGCGCTTTTCAACCAAGAAAACCAGCTTGCGGCGTTGGGCGCTGCCTGGGCGCTCGGATTGAATCCAGCACAGGCCGTCGAGCGGCTAGGCCGCGTTGTGGCCAGTCCCCGTGCCCAGCGTCTGCGGTGGGTCGATCACGATGGTCGCATGTTGGCGCTCAGTACTTGTCGCAATCTGTCCGCATTGGAGGCGGTGTTGGGCGCTGTGACGAGCAAGGCTCCTTCTCATCGGGTGGCCATATGCTCGCAGATCGCTTCGGATTGTCGTGTCGAGGATGCACAAGCCCAGGGCCGACTGTTGGGTGCCGCTTTCGATCGCGTCGAGATTGTTGTCAGCTCAAACGGCGTAGGACTGTCGTTGCCTCAGAATCAGGCAGCTGACGCACCTCCGGCGGAGCACGTGGCTGCCTTGCGACTAGCCTTCGCCGACGGCGTTTCAGCTGCCAATCGCGCGACGTTCGTTGAAAGTGGCGGGCCGTTGTCGGCTCGAATGCGTTCTGTACTGGGCGGCTTGAGCCACGAGGACCTCCTTTTTGTTCAGGTAGGCAATCTGAAGTCGATGATGGCATTGGCGAACGGTGAGGAAGATACTCGGACGCAAAGCGGTACTTCGACCGTGACCGATGCGGCCAATTTGACCAGGCCGCTGGCCGAAACGTGATGGAAGCTATGAAGCTCTTGTCGGTTCGCTCGCTAAGGGGCCCCAATCTTTGGTCCGATGCAACGGCGGTTCAGGCTGATGTCTCCGTCGGACCCGCTCAGCTCGATGTACTGGTAGGTCGGGCTCGAGCCGTTTGCTCCGCCACGACGGCGGTGGGTAGCGGCTCCCTAGCCGTTCAAGCGGCTCAGGTTCTTGGGGAACTCGCCTGTCAGTTGCAGGTGGAGGCCGGCAATCAGGAGTCGGGGACCCAGATCCAGGTCATTCGCGTGGTCGCGCTGGCCACGAAGACTGAAGCCCGACTGGTGGTGAGCTATCAAGAGGAGGCGGTTGGTCGCCGATCGCTCGAAATGGCGCTAGCCATGATGACTGCGAGTGACCAGGCCATGCCCTGGCAGGATGCGGTCAGCGAACTGCGAAGCCTTGCTCAGCGCGAGCGACTGGGACCGAGCACCGGGGCGATCGTCGCCGCCGTACTGGCTCGCGGGATCCCGGTTCGGCGCGTCACCGACGGCAGCTTGGTGCAACTTGGTCAAGGTGCACGCCAGCGCCACATTTGGGCGGCCGAGACCGATCGCACGAGTGCAGTCGCTGAATCGATTGCGCAAAACAAGGACTTGACCAAATCATTGCTGGAGAAGGTGGGGGTACCCGTTCCCAAGGGCCGGGTACCGCGCACTGCCGAAGAAGCTTGGGAAGTTGCGCAGGGCATTGGTGGACCGGTGGTCGTCAAGCCGCTCAAGGGCAACCAGGGCAAATGCGTCTCGGTGGGCCTCACGACACGTGAAGAAGTCCTTGCCGCCTTCGAGCACGCCCGCATGGGTGGTCGCAGCGAAGTACTTGTCGAACGCCAAATCTTCGGCGACGACTATCGACTCCTGGTGATTGGCGGCAAGCTCGTTGCAGCAGCCCGGCGCGAGGTGCCGCGAGTCGTTGGTGACGGTGTGGCTACGATTTGTCAGCTCGTTGCGAAGGAAAATGAGGATCCGCGTCGGGGCGACGATCACTCGACGTCCCTGAGCAAGCTTGTCCTCGACGATATCGCGAGCGAAGTGCTTGTGTCTCAGGGGTTCGACTTCGATTCGGTTCCTGTCGTGGGCCAAGCGGTTATTTTGCGTCGAAATGCCAACCTCAGCACCGGCGGCACCGCCGTCGACGTGACCGACCTTGTACATCCAGACGTTGCTGCGCGCGCCATCGAGGCGGCCAGAATGATTGGCCTCGACATTGCTGGCATCGATCTTGTGGCCACCCGCGTTGATCGGTCACTCGACGAAACCGGCGGTGCCTTCGTCGAGGTCAATGCGGCCCCGGGTTTGCGCATGCACCTCGATCCTTCCGAAGGGCAAGGGCGAGCCGTTGCTGAAGCCATTGTCGAAAGTATGTTTGCACCCGGTGAAACAGCCCGAATTCCGGTGCTGGCGGTCACCGGTACCAATGGCAAGACCACGACGGTGCGCTGCATTGCTCACATCATGAAAGGGCTGGGGCATACCGTTGGCGTTACCTGTACCGATGGCATCTACGTCGATGGCCGTCGCATCGACACAGGCGACTGCAGTGGGCCGAAGAGCGCTCGCATCGTGCTAGCGCACCCGCTCGTCGATGCAGCCGTGCTCGAAACTGCACGCGGTGGCATTCTGCGCGAGGGGCTCGGCTTCGACCAGTGCGATGTGGCCGTCGTGACCAACATCGCTGACGGCGACCACCTTGGGATGGCCGGCATCGATACTGCGGAGCAGCTTGCCGATGTCAAGGCGACCATCGTACGCGCCGTAGCGCCAACGGGCGCGGCCGTACTCAATGCGGCCGATCCGCTCTGTGTGACCATGGCGCAGCGCTGTCCGGGTGGCGTTGTGTACTTTGCGCGGCACTTCGACGAACCGGTCCTTGTGGCCCATCGCCACGCGGGCGGTCGCTTTGCCAGCGTATGCGACGGATGGCTCGTGGTTGGTCACGGCGAGCAGCTCACGCGGCTCATCCCAGTTGACGCCGTGCCGCTGACTCATGGTGGCAAGGTTGGCTTTGAGGTTGACAACGTGCTCGCTGCGGCTGCGGCTTGTTGGTCCGTTGGCGTCCCTAAGGAAATTATCGGCACCCGGCTCGGAAACTTTCGCGGAGACGTTGGTACAGTTCCGGGGCGTTTCAACGTGATCACCCACGGTCGCAGCACTATCATTCTCGACTACGGCCACAATGCTTCGGCGTTGCTCGCGCTAGTTGATGCCATCTCGGCGTTGCCCCACCAATCGCGCAGCATTGTCTACACTCCAGCAGGTGATCGCCGCGACATCGACATCTTCGAACAGGCGGCAATTATCGGCAACGAATTCGATCGGGTCTACATTTATGAGGACAAGTGCATGCGCGGTCGAGCCGAAGGCGAAGTCATCCGTCTGATGCGTCAGGGCCTTGGGGCTACCCGCCGCGTGCGGCAGGTGGTCGAAGCGCGGGGTGAGTTCAACGCAATTCAGACTGCACTCGACGGGCTCCGTTCCGGTGACTTGCTGCTTTGCCAGGTGGATCAGGTCGAGGAGGCTCTCGAATTCGTCAAGCGCAGCCTAGCCAGTCGGCCAAGGCGCATGCCGTCAGTCAGCGAGCTGCCGCTCGCGGCGCAGTCGCTGGCGCGCGCCGGCTGACAAGCTGCAATTTCGGGAGGTTGAGTGTCCTGTGACGGGCCATGGGCGTGCTATTGGCAGACGGTCATGACTCGACACCGCGGCGACCGTGCCTACAATGCCTTGCGTGAGCCTGAGATTACTCCTGGGTTTCAGCGACTCGCCGAGGGATCGGTGCTCTACCGTGCGGGTGGTACCGTCGTGCTGGCGACTGCGAGTGTCGATGAGCAAGTGCCCGAGTTCCTCAAGGGTCGAGGTGAGGGTTGGGTGACGGCAGAGTACCAAATGCATCCACGGTCCAATCCGCATCGTCGTGAGAAGCGCGACGGACGCGAGCGACCGCTTGGGGGACGTTCACGCGAGATAGAACGCCTTATTGGCCGGGCCCTGCGTGCCGCAGTCAATCGCAAGTACTTGGGCGAGCGCCAAATCGTTATCGATTGTGACGTGCTCGAAGCGGATGGTGGCACGCGTACGGCCTCGATTACCGCGGGTTTCGTTGCGATGGCGTTGGCTTTGGATACGCTACGCAAGCGTAGGGTTCTCGAGATCCCAGTGATCGAAGACCAGGTTGCGGCAATCAGTGTGGGACACGTGGGTGACGAACTCCTGCTGGATCTCTGCTACGCCGAGGATTCTCAGGCCCGCGTCGATCTGAACCTGGTTGCTACGGCCCGCGGCCAAATCATTGAAATTCAGGGTACGGCCGAGGGGCGCCCGGTGGATCGCGCCCAGGTCGACAAGATGATCGATCTGGGGTTCGAGGGCATTCGGACGCTTTGTACGCGACAACTCGCGGTGCTCGAAGGCTGCGGTGTGCCGCTCGACCGCCTGCTATGTGCGCCGGGGGCTGCGGCCTAAGACCCGCAGCTCAGGGACTCGCTACCTCCGGGGAGCCCACAGCGCCTACTCTTCGCATCGGGTCTGCAGTAGACTCAAGCGATGACGACGCCAGATCCCAGCGGAGGCGTCATGTTGGGGCGATATCAGCGCCGACTGGAGGGCGGGCTTGTCCGCTGTGAACTCTGCCCTCGTGGATGCGAGTTGCATGACGGACAGCGCGGCTACTGCTACATCCGTGAGTGTCGCGACGGGCAGATTTGGCTAACGAGCTACGGACGAGCGTCGGGGTTTTGCATCGATCCGATCGAAAAGAAGCCACTTTACCACTTCTACCCAGGCACGAGTGTGCTCAGTTTTGGCACCGCTGGTTGCAACCTTGGCTGTCGATTCTGCCAAAATTGGGACATCTCGAAGGCAAGAAGCACCGATCGTCTTGGGTCGATGGTGACCCCCAATGAAATCGCGACAACCGCCGCGGCCTGGGGTTGTCGAAGTGTTGCGTTCACTTACAACGATCCGGTCATTTTTGCCGAGTTCGCCGCGGCTACGGCGGAGGCGTGTCAGGCATGGGACGTTCGCACTGTGGCCGTGACCGCGGGCTACATTTCAGCCGCCGCACGGGAGCCGTTTTTCGCCCAGATGGACGCGGCAAACGTTGATCTTAAGGCCATTACGTCTGAGTTTTATCGACGGCTCTGCTCCGCCGAAATCGAGGTTGTCAAAGACACCCTGCGCTATTTGGTGAGGCACACCAACGTTTGGCTCGAGTTGACCACATTGTTGATCGTCGGCCACAACGATTCATCCGAGCAACTTCGGACTTTGTCCGAGTGGGTCAGGGATGAATTGGGTCCGAGGATCCCCCTGCACTTTTCGGCGTTTCATCCTGACTTCCGCATGCTCGATGTTCCGCGGACATCTACCCAGACCTGTCAGGATGCGCGAGAAATTGCGCTGTCAATTGGACTTGAGCACGTGTACACGGGCAACATCGATGACGTTGCGGGCCAGTCTAGCTACTGTGCTGATTGTGGCAGACTTTTGTTGGTTCGTCGCGGCTACGCCGTACAGACCAGACAATTCGAGTTGGGTCGTTGTGGCGGCTGTGGAGCGTCGTTGGCAGGTCACTTCGATGCGTCTGGGATTGGCCAGTTTGGGGCTCGACGAATCCCGATCGCGGTGCCGTCGCGACCGTGAAGCGTGGTCACATCTCGACGTCGCCCCACACCGTGAGCGCCGCGGCGGTGTCGGGATCGATGCTGGCGGGTTCTCGTTGGGTCGCGCGCGCGGCAATTTGCAGTCGTGACAATTCGGTAGCGGTCCATTGCCACAGCGACCGTCCCGTCAGGGGCAAGCGTTCGAAGTGGTCCTCGATGCACATTGGATCGACGTCGGTCTGGCAGAGTTTTGGCGCTCGGCCGAGCTCACCCGAGAGCAACCATACTCCGGTGCGCGAGACGTAGCGCGCACCTAGTGTCGATAGCAGCGTCCGAGATTGAGGTCCCACCTGGCCAGAGATCAAATCAATCAGATTCACGCCTTCAATCGGTTCACGCAGCGTCAGTCCGACTGCATCGAGGATCGTTCGGGTGAGGTCCACGGTGGTTACCGTGCCCGAATAGGATTGCCCGGCGTGCACGCGTTTGGGGAATTTTACCAGGAGTGGTACGCTCAACTGGTCTTCGCGCAAGCTTCCCTGTGGGTCGAAAGGCAAGGTCGACAGCTCACCATTCGTCGTGTCGCCGGCGAAGATGAACAGGGTGTCGTCCCAGGCATTGTGGCGCTTCAAAACCTCGATGAGCTGACCTACTGCTGCGATTTGACTAGAGAAAGCGGCGTTCATGGTCGCGCGCAGGCGGACTATATCTTCGTCGTTCAGGCGACGTTGCACCTTGGTGGGTTGTCGACGCATTCTTCCCAACACGATGCCGGCGCGGCGGACATCGAGCGCACCACCGTAGTCCGGCGGTTCGAGTTGAGTTGTCTGTTCCTTGGTCAGATCCCAGGGCGGGTGAGCGCCCCGCGTGTGCACGAACACGAACTTGACAGGCTCGTCGTTGTTGTCTAGTTCGCGAACCAGCCAACGCGATGCTTCGGCAATTGGTGTTTCCGCAGGCAGGTCGAGTACCGGCGAAAACGCTCCGAATTCGTCCCAACTGACGTTGAATCCGAAGGCCGCAAACGTCGTCGGCACGCCGGTGAACATAGCTGTGCGACCACCAGCCTGTTTGATCATTTCGCTGAGCGTTCTCGTCGAATGGCGCAGGCGCGCGGCCGCATCCTCGACGCGATGAATCATCGGCGATACGCCTGTCAGCAATGATGCAACGATACCTGCTGGCACGGTCGTTGGAACCCGGTAGCCATTGAAAGCCATGGCTTCACGCCGTAGGTCAGCGAAAGTCCCGCGTTCGCCGATAGGTCCCCAAGGTGGGACCAGCCTGCGTTCTAGCCCTGCCGCTAGGACAACGACAATGTTCTTGGCCTTGAGGGGTTCGAGGGCTTGTTGCTTTGGAGTTGACAGTTGCGGTTCACCGAACACGACCCTCCCGCCTTGACTGGCCGAAATTGCTCGAAGCTCGATTGCAACGACCCTATTAGCGTACGCAGAAAGGTCGAGATTCACTGGCGTCCAACGTGCATCGTTGCCGCCAGCCACCTTGTGTTCGTGGAGCGTGATTGGGGATTGGCCCTCTTCGATGAGGCGGATCTCTGCGGTTCCGCGACCGACTCCCCAGTAGCCGAGTGAGAGTTTGAGCTCGGTCTGCGCGCCCAAGTGAAATGGACATCGAACCTTGCTGGCAGCACGAAGCACGATCGACCGGCGAGGGACCCCATCGATTTCCTGATCGGCAACCAGATCGCGCAGGGTCGGGGCGCCGTCGTCACCCTCTTGCGGTGACTCTCGTTGTAGGTGGATCCAGTCGACTTCGAACCAAGGCTCTGGCGGGCTACTCGCCCTTCCGTGGGCCTCGAGCAGCAAGACATGCCGACCCGGTTCGAGGCGTTCCGGGTAGCGGGGAAACGTCTTGATATATACTTCGTTACGGGTCAGTTTCTGGCGTCCGAGGCGGCGATTGTCCACCGATACCGAGACGCTAGTTGCGGTACGACCCGCGATTCTGATTTGTATCGAGAGGCCTTCTGCGGCTTCGTCGAGCCAGAAATCGTGGCGAAAACGCCGCTCATTGATCGCGAGAAACGTCGAACCCGTTCGCGCAATTACTTGATCATGGTCACCGAGATCGTTGCTATCGACGCCGTATCCCCGTGAGATTGCGGAGACGGCTGCGCCCAAGTCGATCATCAGCCCACCGTGGTCTATATCGCAAGAAGGCAACATGGTAAGCCATTGGATCGACTTGTTGCTTGGCGGGAGCTCCGACGATGGCGCGTGCTCGACCGCATTGGTGGAAGCAGATGCCGTCGGGCCCGGCGTTGGTTGGACTTTCGAGGATTTCGGGCCGCGGCAGCCGCTGCAAGTCAGCAACAATGCCAGCACTGGGACCAGTGCCCTGCGCAATTGTCCGAGGTTGCTTACTTCCATGCTTCTTCGAGCGATAGTCGCAGCGAGCGCCCGGCGCCAACGTCAATTGCGTCACTTCGCTCTACGCCGTTGAGTCGCGTGCGAACGATGTGCCGTCCGGGCTGGACAGTGACGACACGAACCGGGCCGCGGCCCACGAAGGAATCATCGAGGAAGATGGCGTGTCCACCTCCGGTCAGAACCTCAATCAGGGCCTGATTGGGTTGCAGTAGCACATCCGCCGGGACCGGGATTTCTTCAGTTCTTGCCGGGGCAGGCTGCGCACTTGCTGCCGGCGTATTGGCACCGTCCACCGTGACCCCGGAGCTAGCTGTTGGCAGCGGCGTACTCGAAGCAACTCCTTGCGGGGTCGTCGGACGGTCAATCGCCGTTGAGCTCGCCATTGTCTCAATGGCAACTGGGGGCTCGGTGCGCAGTGGTTCGTGCCGCTTGCGGATCCAGCTGGCGATCGGCACCGTGGCGGCAAAGGTGACGATTCCGGCCAAAGCAGCCAATCCCAGCGCTTGGATCCACCCAACAGGGCGAGGTTGCTGCGCTGCAGGGCCCGGGTCTGAAGATGTTCTTGCCTTGCTACTGGGCCCGTCCGAAGTGGTGGCAGCGACCGGACCGATTGCCGTTGACTGCCGTTCCGACGAGATGGGCTTGACTGGCGATGTCAGGGGATCTGTCGCGGGCGCATTCCCGTTGCCAGGATCGGCACGGACTTGCGCTCGTGGGGCTGCGGCGATAGCCGCATCGGGCAACGCTGGCGCTCGTGGGGCTGCGGCGATAGCCGCGTCGGGCAGCGGTTTTGCGGCCTCACGGTTCGTGCTTTCGGGCGACCGTAAAGTGTCGCGGTTTTCGACTGGTTTGGGGTCGAGCGACGTAAGGTCGCTCGGGGGCAATGACTCGTATTTCGTCTGGCGATTTGCCTGCCCGACTTCGAGCGCGGGTGGACCGACGTCGATCGAGCGTTGAACCTCGACGCTGACGTTGGCGGTGGACACGAGTGGGAAGACCGGATCTTCGACCTCCCGATCCATAGGCGACGGCGGTACCAGTCCGACACTGACTTGCGCCTTGGGCCGTGGCGGTTGATGAACGACCGGCAAGGCCGATGGGCTTTCCGCGAACGCGGTGCGGTCGATGCCAGCAATTGGCGCCTTTGGTGCTCGATCTGGTCCTACGGTCGTGGCATCTGTCGACGGCGTCGCGGCAGTAACGGTGGTTTCGACGTGATGCAGAGTTGGGGCAACCTTGTCAGAGAGCTGCGGCGTTGCGGCGTTACGGTCGCCGCGTGGTGGTGCTGGGACGGTCTTGTCGCCTGCCAGCCCGGCGTTGATTCCCGCCGTAGCGGCCGCCTGACTATCTGAAGTCGCGCGGGTTTGAGGCTCTGTGTGACTAGCGTCGGTTGGCAGCCTTGGTTCCGTCCCAGGCGGGCTGACACCCAACACGGAGCCCTCGGTGGCGACTAACCCGCGGTCCACGCGAGCCTCATCGGGTGTGAAGTCCATTGGCGTTGCCGTTGCTACGCGCTGCGAGCTCGTAGCTGGCCCGTTCGCAGCGGGAAACGGCGTGGCTTCAGCGACGGCCAGCACGACTGCATTGGCTAGATCCGGCATCACTTGCAACTGGCGCCGTTCTAGGGTTGCAATTGTTGGGCGCATGAAGCCGCCAGAGGTGGAAGGTTTGCTTTCGGTGGATTCTGTCGCGATTTTGGCGCCCGGCCCTTGGGGAGGTGGAGTACTGTCCCAATTGAACTCCATGGCCCAGTCCACGTCGTCGACTGGAGGGGCTTTGCTTGCGGGCAGCGATTGAGTCGCCGTTGTTATCGAAGGCAGGATCGACACCTTCGTGGTTGGCGAAGACCCGGACTCTGGCGTCGAGCGTGTAGTTGTTATCGATGCGCCGAGCGCCTTGGTGTCGTGTCCTACTCCGGACAATGTTCCAGACGGGAGGTCCCACGTCGCTTCTGGCTCGCTGCTGTGCGATCCCTTGCCTTGCCATTCGACGGCGGTGGTCGACGCTGGGGCAAGAGTCGGGGTGGGGCTTGTCGGCGCACGCAGCACGTCCACATACTCACCAGGCAGGTCAGCGGGCATACGCCCGCGAATTTCGGTTGAAGTTACGCTCACCTCTGGCGCGGCTGGGGAGAGTTGAAATGTGAACAGCGGCGGTGGTGCAGCTGGTTTTGGCGCCACACTGGCGGGAACTGAGGAAAGCTCGAGGATCTCCTGCTCGAGCAAATCCTCGCCTTGGGCGTCCGCAATGGCTCTTACGGCACCACGCCTCGCTACGTCGGACAACAACGATTCGAGCAGCTGCACGGAGGCAACGCCGGATGCAAGCAATTGTCGTGGGGCAGTTCCGCGAAGCAATTCATCGGCAATCGGTTGCAGCGACATCGGGAGCATCGGCAATTCACTGCCAAAAGCATCGGGTTCAAGCGTGAGACTGTCGACGAATCCCAAGCGCAGCCCTGAGAGGATGCGTTGGGCGGCGCGTGCGCGGAGCACACACGGTCCGAGTATCTCGCGAAGCGAACCGGTGAACATGGGATTGCATGGGTCGCGATCGGTTACAATCGAGAATCGACCGGCGGTTGTACCGAGAAGTGCGCCCAATACGGATTGGCCGTGTTCGACCGTTGCATCGTTGCGCGTTCGAGTAATGCTCACGAGCGAACCATTTCGAAGCCGAATGTCGTAGAGCGCGGATGCAACGCGCAGCGCGAGCCTTACCGGCCGATCGAGCGCGGCCGCTAACTCCAGCAGCAGACGGACCGTCGTTCCATCGAGGCGTCCGCGAATTTCTCTATCCGACGCGAGGCGTTGTTCAAGCACGCTTCGCGACAAAAGCAGCTCTTTGACTCGGCACACGATGGTCGAAGCAGTCGCTTCTTTACGCAAGTAACCATCAGCATCTGCGCCGAGATCACGCAGGCGAAACAGCAGATCCTCTTTCCACGAGAGCAATACGATCGGTATGTCGCGCAACAAAACGTCCCGTTTGACGGCATGACATAACGCAAAGCCGTCCAGGCCGGGCATCATCACGTCGCTCACAATGAGCTCGGGCCAAAGACGACACGCGAGGTCGAATGCTTGAGTGCCGTCGTGCGCTTCAATTACGACAGCTCCCGCGGCGCGAAGGGTCCCGCCAACGAACCAGACCACTGCGGGGTCGTCGTCCACCACGAGTATGCGCCGACCGGATAAGTCGACGAGATCGACGTTGATGCGGCCCGCACCTCGCGCAGATCCAGTAGCGCGTGGCGCCAAAGGCACGCTGCCTTCGGGACCCGCCACGAACTGTACACGACCATCGCTGTTCTCGACAATGTGTTCTCTGATTTGGGCCAGCGCGGACCAAAGTGCGGCACGAATTGGGGTACCTTCGCCCAAGTCAATCCGCTCGATATGGGCATTTGGGACGGCGGCGTCGACCAAGCCTTCGCGAATTTCTTGGGCGAGACGCTCGGCAAGGTCCTTGAGCGACACCTCACCAATGGGCGAGGGAGTCGGTGCGCGCTCGACAGGCGCACGGCGGGCTTGCAAGAGGGCCCGGGCCAGCTGTTGTTCGTTGCAGCGTACTGGCAGTACTACCCGTGCTCCCAGTTCGAGTAAGCCTGGTGCGGCTTCTTCCGGGACGTTTGCGACGACTATCGCGACATGGGCTGCTTCTGTAGCTTGAGCCAGTTCGTCTACGAGGAGGGTAATGGAGCCCTGATTAGCGTCAAGCAGCAAGACGTCTGGGCCCAGCGCAATACAGGTTTCCAGCAGCTTATTCTGTCCACTGGCGGTCGTCAGTTCGAGGGCATTGCCGGATCTGTCGAGGGAATACAGCAACTCGAGCAGCTCTGGCGTGCACCACGCGAGCACTGCCAGGGGTTCGGAAATCAATGGAAGTGCAGACGGATGACCCGATGTTGGCTGTGGTTGCGGCGCTAGTGAGTAGGGACCTCGCAATACAAGCGTTGGTAGGGCCGCCAGGTACTTTTTTACCGCGAGGATGTCGTCGGCGATGGTATCGACTTGGCTCGTGCGGATTTGCTGTTCTGCTCGCGAAAACACGTCGGTAGCGGCCGCGAACCCAAGTACCTTTGCTGAGGCACCGAGTGCGTGGACACGGCGCAGGAAGTTGTCACGGCGCCCGACCGAATCAGGTTGTTGCTCCAATGCCGAGAGCGCACCCAACACGGACTCGAGACGCCGAGGTAGACTGGAGGCGAACTCGGCACGCGAGCTTGAGAGCCCGATGGATTCGTCGCGGGTGGCCGTCTCTGCAGAAGGCATGCTGGGATCTCGTACCATGATCAGTGGCCAGCGGCGGACTCAAGAGTTGCACGCACCAGGGCGGCCATTTGGCGGGGATCTCCCTCGTCGAGCTGTCCGACAAGGGTTTCGGCGTCGAGGAGTATGACACCGGTGAGTGTGGCGGCTTCTTGGAGCAGTTCGGACGGCTCGGTTCCAAGAGTAACAACAGCGGCGCATCCCGGCAGCGACAGGCTCCACAGGGGGCAGTAAGCGAGGTTGTTTGGGAGGCCAACTACGTCGAGTTCTTGGCCGTCCGTTAGTCTGAGCGTGACGAGTCGGTAGGCGACGGGGGCAGCGGGAGCGGTTTCTGTGGCCGCGAGACTGTCCGCGATGCGTCCGAGTGCGTGCAAGCAAGCCGAGAGTCGCGGTGGCGAGGAAAAGAGCGCGACACGAGGATTGCCCTGGAAACCTGGCCGCTTCAGCTGTCGGACTATCGCAGAAAGCACGGATAGCTGCTCAGGTTCTGCGAGTTCGACACGAAGTGCGCCTCGTTCGATGCGTCGCACTGCTCCGGACTCGGCAAGGGAATCGACTGTCTTCAATATGTCGAGATCTGGGCATGCCAGATCGTCGAGGAGCTCGGTGGCGGTTTTGGGTACTTCGAGTGCCGAAAGGACCTTCTGCTCGAGTTCGGTGTCGCTTGAGGACTCCGTTCTGGTTGCTTGCAATGCATCTTCAGTGGCAGATAATTGCTTGAGAAGCCGACGAACTTCGTCGGTGTGCCTCAGTCCCTCAAGCAGCAGCATGTTGGTGGGCTCGGTAATCCGCCGTAGCGGCGTGGGGTTGCCTGAAACGAAGGAGAATGATCCCTCAGTTTCGCCGAGGAGTCGATAGAGCGCTTTGGTCCCTTCGACGCGACGAAATACAGCATCGACAATCTGGCCATCCGTCAAACGAACCTCGCCTTGACCGGTGACGGTCACGATTGTAAGGGTGCCGGTGCGGCGATTCATGCTCAAAAGTTGCAAGAGGTCTGGCACACTGACTTGTTGCAAGTTGCCGCGGAAGTCCCCGCGATCGGCGGGCACTGGGGGCGTACGACTGGGAAGGGTGAAGAGGCGACGGGCAATGGTTTCCGGGTCGTGGCGAGGCAAGTTCGGTGAATCGTCGCTGGGGAGGATATTGCGACCAACCAAGACCCACCGCGGGATTTTGGCGAATGCCGGATGGGCTGCAAGACGGGCTTCGGTTTCGCGATCGGCCACGAGCGCCTCAGCGACGAGCACAGCTGTGACACTTGCAGTTTGCAAGCGAGCGAGGGCAGTATCGATGCTGTCTGCGAGCAAGACCTCGAGTCCTCGTGCACGAAGCCCTTCAGCGAGTTCGCCCAGAGCATCCACGTCGGGTTCAACTAGCAGGACCGTATGGGGCATTTAGTCTATCCACCTCATACCAACGGCCTCGCCAAGCCGTTGCACGAGTAAGTCAGCCAAGACAGGGTCGGAGCTGTGCACGGCGCGCAGCAGACCCTGGGTGGTGCGTCCAAGTAACGCGTAGGTGCCGTGTTCGGCAATGAGAATCATGACCTCGAGGTCGCGGCAGGCGGGTTGAGTGGAGATGTCAGCGACGTCGAGGCTGACTTCGTCGCGCACGCTGGAAAGTGCGGCGCGGACGGCGGCGCCGATGGAAAGACCGCTGCGTTGCGAGGCGACGATTCGGGTGCTTCCAGATCGTGCGGCTTCACTAACTGCAGCGGCGGCGAGGCCGACGACATCCATCAACGGTAATTCGATTATCTGTGGGGCGGCAAGGCCGAGACCTTGGCTGGCTTCGCCGAGGCGCCAGAAGAGAGCGTCGAGGATTTCGGGAAGAGGGAGCCTATCGAGGCCGAGGCGGCGGACGGGGGAGGCGCGCGAGGCGTCGGCGCGGTGGCGTGCGACGCGCAGGAGTTGCGAGAGATCGACGCCATCTTGTGGGAATGTTGCGACGCCCATGGCGGCGTCGAGCTCGGGGTGACCGGAATTGCGCAAGCCGCCGGGACCGAGTAGCTGCTGCATGACGCGGCGTCGGCAGGCATGTGCGCCAATGCCTCCCGTTTCAGGCAAGAGGAGGTAGAATTCGCTGTCGTCGACGCGAGCGAGAATGTCGGTGTCGCGTACGCAGGCCAGGACATTTTCAGCGACCTCGATGGCTGTGCTGCGCAGTAGCGAGACGGTGGGATCGCGTCGCTGTTCGACGCCGAGCGTCGCTAAGGCAAAGCGGCGTGCGTGTCGGCGCGCCCTGTCGATTTCGCGGCCGGCCACATCTACGAAATAGGCGAAGGTATAGGCACTCGAAGAGGGATCCTTCATCGCACCTCGACTTGTCTGTTCGCGTTCGATAACGAGTGCCAGGATCATTGCGATTTGTGGCCCGATAATCGAGAGTGAGTCGAGCAAGGGCGTCAGCGGGTGCGTGATGTCGGAGCCAAGCAGAAGCAGGGCTGAGGTTTGCCGTTCGAGGGTGAGCCGGACGACTTGGAGTTGATCGAGTTGCGCGTAGGCGAGTAGTTCGAAGTCTTCGCAGAAGGTCGGCGCTCGATCTGCGGAGCCAACCGTGCCTAGGCGAACCAACTGGCGCGACCCCTCACCTGCAGGAAGGTAAGTGAGGACGCGTTGGGCACCGGCTTGTGCCAGTAAGACCGAGAGGCGTTCGGCGGCGTCACGGCGCGATGGTGCTGCGATGACTTGGGCGAGCGCATCGGCCAGTTTCTGTGCGCGTCGGGACGCCTCGGCTTCGCGTCGCAAGTGACTGGTTTCTGCCCGTTCGGCGCATTGGGCGCGCACCTGCGACAGTGTCGAAAAGACCTCGTCACCACTCAGCGGCAGCACCAAAACGCCATGAGCTCCAAGGGCGACCGCTTGAGGCCCAAGGTCGAGGTGATTCTGGTGAGTCAGGGCGTAGACCGTTGATGACGGATTTAAGGCACGCAGGTGATGTACTACGGCAAGCCCGGCTGCGTTGCCCATGGCGATGTCGACAAAGATGAGCTCGGGGGTAAGAGCGTTGGCTTTGGCGAGGCCATCGGCGAGATCAGTGGCTATGACGAGTTCGTCGCGGGTAGTGAGGGTTGTGCGTTGTACGATTCGAATGGTCTCGCGGTCGTCCGCGACGAAGAGCACTCGCAGGGGCAATGCGATAGGCATGGTTGACTGCGACCTGGTCAATGCGGGGCTCCTGGGGAAGGCGAGTGAGGACTTTGGTCGACCGTGGGTGTTGCCTTGAAGGTGAGCCAGCGCGTGGCAGATGCGTCCCGGGGCATGACGTAGACAATCTATCTGTGAGTCGGGGAGAAGAACAACTGACGGGCAGTGAGGAGGCTATTTTCGGTGGGGTTTCGGCGGGGCCGCTATGAGCAGTGCCCTGAGTGTGGTGGCATCGAGGCCTGTGAAGTCGATGGTCTTGATACGGGAAGTTGTGCCTGAGGCGAGTGTGATTGAGGACTTGGACACGCCTGTCGTTGCGGCGAGGAGGCGGATAAGCTCGGCATTAGCTTCGCCATCGACCGGCGGGGCAGCCAATGAGACTACTAGGAGGCCGTCGGATGTTCCAAGGATTGCCGAGCGGGAGGCGCGGGGTTTGACCCGGACTTGAAGCCTAGCTCCAGAGTGGCGAGAGGTGACGAGTAGTTCGTCCAAGCGTGCAAGTCTAGCCGGAGTGGCGGCGGTCCGGGGGAAAGAGTTGAGTTGAGGGTGGAGGCGGGTGCACTTCTGCAGGGTACGGGCTGGGGGAGGCTGGGCTTGGTGTTTCTGTGCTGGTATTGAGGGCGAAGCCTGCGAGCACGTTAGCCGAGGTCGCTCGAAGGGCTCAAATGAGGAACCTATGAAAAGGCCGATCGTATTGCATGGTGCGGATCATGAGTTGTTGTGCCGGGTAGGTCGGGCGGTGGCGGCTAGGGCGGGCGTTGGATTTCGCGACGCTTTGTGTGGTTCTGGATTGGGCGAAGGCGTTGAGGTTGCCTTGGGTAATGCCGGCGGGGTGGTGGTGTGCGAGAGCGACGTGTTGTTGGAGCGCACGTGGCGAGTCGAGTTGCTTTCTCGGGCGGTGGTTGTCGGCTTGGGGTCTCGGTCGGCTGGGTTTTGCGGTCAGGGTGTAGTGAGAGACCGTCGAATCGATGAGTTTTTGGAGGGAGAGTTCTGCGAGAGTCACGCGAATTTTCGGGTTGAGGGACTGACTGAGGCGGGGCTGGTAGATCGGATCGTCGATCTTGCTGTGCGTGCACCGATTGTCGTGGCGGCAGGGCGACGTTCGTACTTGGTGGAGGTTGGTCAGGGGGTACTGGAGGGGGCGGTATCGGAGATTGCGTTCGGGGCGCCAGTGATGTTGTATTTGACGGACGAGAACGTAGAACGGCTGCATGGAGGGCGGCTAACGAAGAGCTTGCAAGGGACGGGGTTGAGGGTGGAAAAGCACGTGTTGGTCCCCGGGGAAGAGCGGAAATGCCTTGCGACACTTGGGGAGATTTTCGATCGGGCGCTGGCAGGCGGAATCGACCGGTCCAGTTGGTTGGTGGCAGCCGGCGGAGGGGTAACGACCGACATTGGGGGATTGGTGGCGGCGATGTGGATGCGTGGCGTGCGGTGGCTCGGGATCCCGACGACTCTACTGGCGATGGTGGACGCGTCCGTGGGTGGGAAGACCGCGGTGGACCACGGCTTGGGCAAGAACGCGGTTGGGGCATTTTGGCAGCCGTCGCGGGTGATCTGCGATGTGGAGTTCTTGCGCACGGAGGTTGAGCGAAACTACGTGGGCGCTTTGTCCGAAGTGGTGAAGACCGCAGTCATTGGCGATCGCGAGTTGTTCGAGATCTTGGAACAACAGGGTGCGCTTGTGTTGGGTAGGGACTTGGACCTAATGGGCGAGGTAGTGAGGCGATGTGTCGCGGTGAAAGCGCGGATCGTAGGATTGGATGAGTTGGAGAGTGGGCTTCGAGCGGTGTTGAATTTGGGGCACACGATCGGGCATGCGCTGGAGGCGTTGGGGCAATATCGTCGACACACTCATGGGGAGGCGGTAAGTTTGGGGATGGTGGCCGCACTGCGGTTGGGGACGCGGTTGGGGTATACGCCGCGGGATTGCGCGGAGCGGATTGAACGGCTTTTGGCCAGGCTTGGGTTGCCGGTGGTATTGGATGGTAGCGAGTTGAAAGCGGCTGCGGAGCTTCTTGGGCATGACAAGAAGCGCGCGGGCAGTTTGGTGCGGTTTGTGGTGGCGCGAGGCGTTGGGGACGTTGGTATGGAGCGGATTGCGTTGGAGGATTTGCGCGAGCTGGTTGGGGGCTTGTGTTCGACGTGAAAACGGAGTGCGATGCGGGCGCGACGCGACTGATCGGTGGTGGCGCGGAAGCGCTGCTTCGACTGCGCGAATGGGCCGGGTGGCGTCGGTGATGTAGCCGACAGGTGTTCAGCGGGCTGGTTGGGCTTTTGGGGGGTCAGGTGGGCCATCTGCCGAGGAAAAACTGGGTTGTAGCTAGGTGAGGAGTGATGAGCGGGAGATGTTGGAGGGAATGTGGGCGAAATATTGGGGGGGTGGGTAGCGGCCCAAACTTGGCGGGAGGGGCGTGGCGTGAGTAGACTGAGCGGGTACCCGTCGAGGTGACCTATGCGTGGCTTCAGTCGAAAGTTTTCAACATGTGTGGTCCTGGTGGCTGGAGCTGGGGCAGCGTCGTCGGGTTGCGTCGATAATCAATCGACACTTTTCGTGCTCGGCGCGGCGAAGATTAGTGGTGATTGCACGTATGAGGCGTCCGCGTCGACGTTGACGCTGGCTGAGGGCGTATACGACGTGGGGTTCAAGCGGAGCTATCAGGTCGGTTTGATCTTGGGAAATCAGATGGCTTCGCGCGGGGCGAAAGCGCGGTCGCGTACCGAGACGTCGCGCATCTTGCTTGAGGGCGCAGAGGTGACCGTGCGGGACCCGAGTGGTAGCTTGGTGCGTCTGAAACAGAACCCGTTTAGTTCGCCTGGAGCGGGGTTTGTTGACGTAGGTACCGGCAATGATCCAGGCTATGGGACTTTGTCGGTCGTGGCGATTCCTTACGAGGACGAGCCAAAGGGAGTGCTACAGGATATGATTACCAGCGGGTATGTAATTGCTGAAATGAAGGCATTTGGACACACGCTTGGTGGGCAGGCGGTTGAGTCGAATACTTTTAGTTTCCCGATCGCGGTGTGTTACGGCTGCCTGGTTTCCTTTCCGCTGGGGTCGGTGGCGACGGATGGGAAGTGTCTGTTGTCCGGGTCGGCGGAGGCGGCGACAACATCATGCTTGGCGGGTCAGGATGAGGTAGTGGGGTGTACCAGTTGTGCGGCGAAGTTTTCGGTTTGCGCTAGTCTTGATGCCAAGTTGGGGGATTAGGCGATAAGGGTTGTGAATTCTCGTCAGCGGGCAAAGGTGCGTAGGGCTATTCTGTTTCGCTTGGGGCTTGGGCGTCGCTTGCGGCACCGAGGAGGGAATCCGCGCTAGAAAGGGCGGAGTCGACGCGGGCGAGTAAGTCGTGCAGAGCAACGCGGTTGTTGTGCTCGTAGGTGTTGTTGCTCGTACGTTCCTGCTCGAGATCAGCCGCTAGAGTTAGTGCGGCGTAAACGAGGGCATGCGTGATCGAAAGGCGGCTATGGGGATTGCATTTGGCGAGCCGTTCGTCGAGGACGTGTGCGAGGTGATGCAGCGTGTCGGGATCTGCATCGGAATGGACTCTGTAGGATTGGCCGCCGATGTTAAGGGCGACGGGTTGAGCCGCCATGCGCGGGTAGATTAGCATTGGGTGAAATTGGCGGCCGACGAAAGGGTGGGATGGCGGTCGCAAATTGACGCATTGCGGCGTAAGCCTTGGGGCCGGGTTGGGCGCTAGAACGAGTCGTTAGGGCGGTTGCGACGACCGATCTGTTGTGAGGCCGAGTGGCGGGTGAGTGTTCTCGCGGGGCGTACGTCGGGTTGAGTGTATTTGCTGGGGTAGTTGCGGGCCGGCTGGGGAATGGTTGGCCGGTCGTTAGGGTTTGTGCGAGACTTCGGCGATGTCGAGTTTTGATTGGCTGGTGCGCGAGTTAGAGGAGCTAAAGGCCGGGGGTTTGGCGCGGGAGGCGAATGACGGTGGTGTTCGCTTGGAGGTAATTGGGTGTGGTGAAGTCGAGGGGCGACAGTTTGTGGATGCGAGTTCGAATGACTATTTGGGGTATGCCGCCTTTGGGGTTGGTGGTCGTGGTGGTTGGTGCCAAGGGTTGAGTGGGTCGCGCGACATTCTTTCGGGGGGGGCAGAGCCGGTGGGTGGGGATAGGTCAGCGCACACGGAGGCCTACGATGTTTCACGTGAAACTCTGACGACCCTGAGTAATCGCGCAGGTGGGCGTAACGTCGCGTCGACTGCGAACCTTCCAAACGAATTCCCCGCTTCACCGGGTGCCGGAGCCTCGAGGCTCCTCGGCGGAACCAGACCAGAACACCTGGCACTCGAAGGGGCCCTCGCTGAATGGGTCGGGCAAGACAGCGCTCTCCTCTTTTCCTCCGGATATGCAGCGAACCTCGGCCTGCTCTCCTCGCTCGCTCAGCGCGGGGACACCGTGTTCTCCGACGCCCTTAACCACGCATCAATCATCGATGGATGCCGTCTCAGTGCAGCCGAAATACTGGTCTACCCCCATCTCGACCTCGACATCCTCGCTACGATCTTGCGCCAACACCGGACATCGGGGCGTCGTTTCATCGTGAGCGAATCCTATTTCAGCATGGACGCCGACAGTCCCAAACTCACCGAACTCCGAGCACTCGCCGACAACTTCGACGCGACACTCATCGTCGATGAGGCACACGCCTTGGGAATATTTGGCCCCAAGGGTGCAGGGCTCGCCCAGCAACAAGGAGTCCTGCCAGACATTACAGTCGGAACCCTGGGCAAGGCAATTGGCCTTCAAGGCGCCTTCGTTGCGGGACCAAGCGTACTCAGGTCTTGGCTCTGGAACAGGGCCAGGTCCTTTGTCTACTCCACAGCGACGACTCCACGCCTGGCACATCAGACTCTGCTCCACGTGAAACACATCCAAGAGAACGAATCAGCTCGAGAGCGCCTTACCCACCTAACCGATCGCGTTCGAGCGTCAGTTGTTGCCCACGGCTACACCGTTACGCCACGGTCCCACGGACCTATCATCCCAATCCTCATCGGCAACGTTCAGCGTGCCATTGATGCCGCCGCCGCACTGCGTACCAAAGGCGTACTTGCCTATGCCATTAGGCCACCCACCGTAGCCAAAGATTCCGCGAGGCTGCGCCTGACCATAAATGCCACCATGTCCGACGCTGCGGTTGCACACCTCATTGACTCCCTAGTTAGGTCCCTGCCTCCCAATCACCGCACCTAGCTCTACAGCGATCCACAACGGGCCAACGATGCCACGAATAATCATCCTCGGGACCGGCACTGATGTTGGTAAGACCTATGTCACTCGCCAACTCGCGTGCGCACTGGCCAGCCACCCAAATTCAATATCAGTACTGGCGCTAAAGCCGATTGAATCCGGTCTCGCCAACGCAAGGCCTAACGACCCACCGAATCTGCGCGAACGTCAAGACGACGGCGACTCAAACCCCACCCGCCACCGGCTCAAATTGTCGCTTCCAACCTCTGATGCCGAACTGTTGGCCCAAAGCTCCACACACCCGGTTGGAAGCGAGCTCCACGCCTACGCATTTCCCGACGCAACATCACCCCACCTGGCAGCGCGCCGGCACAACAAAACTATCAGCCTTTCCCACGTTGCAGAATGGATCGCATCCGCCGAACAGTCGACCGCTTCCTCGTTAGCCCTAACAATCCCATCCAAGCGAAGCCCAGCACTCAAGCCATCGCAACGATGTAGCTGGACCCTCATCGAAACTGCGGGCGCTGTAATGACCCCCCTTGGTAGGAACCTTACCAACCTGGACCTCGCAGTCCGCCTCGAACCCGCGATCTGGATCCTTGTCGCCCCAGACCGCCTAGGCGTCCTTCACGACCTCACTGCCACCCTTTGCACCATGCGTCACTTGGGACGAATACCCGATAGCCTTGTGCTGAACGCGCCAGAGGTCAGCGATCCCTCGACAGGAACTAACGCAGCCGAACTCGGCGAACTCCGTATCGCGACCGTTGACGCCAGCCTTGGCCGCCAATCGAAATTCCCAAAACAATACGTCCAAAAGCTTTTCGAACTAGCCCGAACTCAAGGAATGTGAATTCGGCTACGCGTTGCTGGTTGGCGCCGCCTCAGGCTTCGCCACCTTCGAGCGTCCCCGCTCGAGCCACAACACGTCAGCAGAAATCTGGTCCGCTAAGTCCAAATCGTGACTTACAACCACGACGATAGCGCCGCGATCTCGCTCCTCACACAGCACGTTCACGAGCATTCGGGAGCCTCGCGCGTCCAACCCGGTGAACGGCTCGTCCAACAACAAGAGATTTGGCGCATGCACGATCCCTCGCGCCAATGCCACGCGCTGCTTCTGTCCGCGCGAAAGTGTGCCCACGCGGCGGTCAGCAATTCCCACAGCACCAACCCGCTCGAGGCACCTATCAATCTCTGACTTGTTGACGCCATGGACCGCAGCCGATAACGCGACGTTCTCCCGCACGGTGAGCTCCCGATAGCTGCACGACTCGTGACCAACCCACCCAACCGCATCCCTGCGATCGGCAACCGGGATCCCCCCGGGTTCCCACACGACGCTGCCTCCAGAAGGCTGGACAAGCCCACCAACAATCCCCATCAAGGTACTCTTGCCCGCACCATTCGCGCCGTAGATTACAGTGATGCTCCCTTCGGCAAACGCAGCATTCACCCCGCGAAGGACCCAAATCGAGCCAAACCGCCGAGTCACACCCCTAACCACAATCGATCGCGAGCCAATCACGTCCCTTTTCTAACACCTGGCCCGGACGAGTGGTAACCGTCAACCCGTCTTAATCACCCCGCCACTGCGGGCGTAAACCCTGGACCAGCGCCCAAGACACCTTGCAAACCCCGCCCGCCCGGCCTACGCCCCAACTACCGTCACAGATCCGACTCCCGACCGCCCCATGCTACGATGCCCGAAATGACGAGTACAGCCACTGCCATCGCCCACGAGGGCTTCGAACGCCTCGCTGAGCTTCGAAAAGCGCTCGAAGGGGCGCTTGATGGCAAACCCGAAGTGGTACTGCTCGCGATTACCGCACTGCTCGCGCGCGGCCACATGCTCGTAGAAGACGTGCCCGGTGTCGGCAAAACAACGCTGGCTCGCGCCATCGCTCGAGCGGTTGGTGGTGAATCGCGTCGGGTGCAATTTACCAGCGACCTTCTGCCGAGCGACGTTCTCGGCGTCTCGGTGTTTGACCAGCGTCGCGCAGAATTCGTGCTCCGTGCTGGCCCAATTTTTACAAATATTCTTCTGGCCGATGAAATCAATCGCGCCACGCCGCGAACCCAATCGGCTTTGCTTGAAGCCATGAGTGAGCGACAGGTCTCACTCGACGGTAAGACGCTTCCACTGCCCGATCCCTTCTTCGTCGTGGCCACACAGAATCCCCACGACTTCGCGGGCACGTTTCCACTGCCTGAATCGCAGCTAGATCGCTTCATGGTTCGCACTCGAATTGGCTACCCTACACCCGCGGTTGAAACGCGGCTCATGCTCAGTCCTCATGCGGACCATGTCGAACATGTTCCCACCGTCATCGACACCGACACGGTTTCCTCGTTGCAGCGCTCAGTTGATCGCGTGACCGTTGATAGCGCTCTCGGCACTTATCTGCAGGCCATCGTCAATGCGACACGATCCGCACCGGCGCTTGCCCTCGGAGCATCGACGCGAGCAGGCATGAACCTCGCGCACGCAGCGCGCGCCCGCGCTTTGCTCAATGGGCGGCGCTACTGCATTGCCGACGACATACACGACCTTGCTGTCCCACTCCTTGCACACCGTGTCCGCTTGATGTCTCAATCCGAGGGCTACGCCGCCGACCGCGAGGAAGCAGAAGCCACCGTCCGAGACATCGTAGCTCGCGTGCCGGTTCCCCTCTAGGCCGGACACGTGGAGCCCCGTCCGCAACCCAAGGAACGACACTTGCCGCTCACCGAGCGCACGCCGTGGCGTGAGCGACTAAGGCTACGCCTGCGCCTGCCGCGACGTCTGCGTGTGACCCGCGAAGGCAAATACTACGTAGGCATCACCCTAGGGGTTGGTTTTGCCGCGATCAACACCGGCAACAACCTACTCTACCTTCTTCTGGGACTGCTGCTTGCTCTGATTATCATCTCCGGCGTCCTGAGCGAAATGAGTCTTCGGCACCTGCGTGTGACCCGTCGCCTGCCGCGTCGAGCGCAAGTCGAACGACCGCACATCGTCGAAATAGAAGTGTTCAACCAGAAACACTTAGCACCATCCTACGCCATCGAAGTCGAGGACCTACGTGCTTCACAAGCTGCCGACAAGCGCTGCTTCTACCTCAAAGTCAGTCCCCAGTCCGCTCAGGTGGCTGCCTACCGACGCACGCCAGCCCGGCGTGGCTTGGACCAACATGTCGGGTTTCGCGTGGCCACGAGATTTCCCTTTGGGCTGTTCGAAAAATCCCTCGAGGTCTCTTCCGAAGACAGCCTCATCACCTACCCCGCCGTCGATCCGGTGCGATTGCGTCAAGACGGGATAGCCCGAGGGTACGGTGCCGATGGCGCGCAAGCGCGAGGGCATGGTGATGAAATCGTCGGGATTCGCCCCATGCGTGAGGGAGACGACCCGCGTGACATCTATTGGCGGCGCAGCGCCCACGTCGACCAAATGGTCCTCAAGGAACGCGCACGCGAAACACGCACCTGCATCGACCTATTTCTAGACGACACCTCCAATTGCGAACCGGTGACTCCGGAAGTAACAGAACACTTCGAGCGCCGCATTCGCGACGTTGCTTCGCGCGCTGTCGCCCACCTGCGTCGCGGGGACACCATCAACGTGCGGACCGCCACCGGTCAAAGGATGACAGTGACGCCCTCCACGGGAGCAGATCCGGTCCTGACATTTTTGGCGCTGATTCAGTTGTCACCCGCGAGCGCCGCCAACCAACGCAGTTCGAGCGAACACGTAGAAGCCCCAGCGGCCGCCTCGCGTGAACGCGAGGTGCGAGTAGCTTTGTCATGAGCTGCAATTCAGCCATGTCCAACCTCCAATCGCTACGCAACGGCGAGAATCGAAGCGCCCCTTGAGATTCGGCCTGGTTCATCGCATTCTGGTCGACACGTTGGTGGCGCTCGGGATGGTATCGCTAGTCATCACCGGCGAGTTCAGTCGAACCACGGCCATTGTTCTACTCATTGCGCTGGTCTTGGCCTTCTTTGCTCCTTCTCACTGGCAGGAAAACGCTGTGTGGCGAAACGCCGGCACGTATGCGCCTGTCGGGCTGCTCGCGCTTCAGCTCGTTCGTTGGTCACAGGGTGTGAGTCCCCTAACGGTTGCAGTCGAATTTGCCGCTTCGCTGCAGGTGATTCGAGTCGCCTCGCGGCGCGGTGCTGCCCACGATCAGCAGTTAATCACGTTGTCCTTACTGCACCTCGTGGCAGCTACGGTACTTGGCGCCGGACTCGCGTATGCGCTTTGTTTCATTGGCTTCGTCCTGGTCACGCCACCAGCGTTGATGCTGAGCCACCTGCGACGTGAAGTCGAAGGCAACTACCGTCAAGGGGCGCGTGATCGCACCGGACTTCCAGTCGACGTTCCGCGCATATTGCGTAGTCGTCGCGTGATTAGTCGCGGTTTCGTGGCCTTCGTCTGCGCGCTGTCCATTCCTGTATTCCTTTTCACGGCACTACTCTTCATCACCTTTCCACGCGTCGGTCTTTCCCTGCTGATGCTTGAGCCCTCGCGGCCGACCAGGATGGTGGGGTTCTCCGACCAAGTCGACTTGGGCCGAATTGGAGCGCTGCATTCCGATCCAACCATTGCGCTGCGGCTGACGTACGCAACGCTTCCGAGCGATCCGCCCGAGCGAATTGCGATTTACCTTCGAGGAACGGCGTTCGATCGTTACGAGAATCGAGGTTGGAAACGAACCCAAACTGTCCGAAACACCGTCGAATCGTTGGGTAATGTTTTCGCGTTGACACGCTATCCGAACTCCCGCACCGATCCGTCGCTGCTCATCGACCTCGAACCAATCGACCCTCCAGTGCTGTTTTTGCCGGAGCGCACCACTGGAATAGAGCTGATTCCACTAGCGACTCAGGCCCTAAATCCGCAACCTGCCCTGCAATTTGGTCCAGAAGGCGAAGTGCGATATGCGCGCCTAAATGACCGCCGAGGGATTCGGTATCGCGTCTACCTCGACACCACCACCCCCACGCGATTCGCGCCGATATCAGCCGACGACCGAGAGCGCTACTTGGCACTTCCACCGGACTTCCCGGGGAAAATCGCGGACCTTGCTCGCGCTTGGGCTGCGCCCGAATCTCAACCGGAACGTATCGCTCAACGGATTCAATCCAGGCTTCGAAGCGACTACGTTTATGACCTCAACAGTCCGTCGGGAAAGGCTGCGAATCCCCTCGAACACTTCCTATTCGCGTCGAAAATCGGGCATTGCGAATTCTACTCGACTGCTATGGCACTGATGCTGCGCACGCTCGGGATCCCAACTCGCAACGTCACCGGCTTTGCTGGTGCGAGCTACAACCGATTCGGCAAATTCTACGCTGTGCGCCAAGGCGATGCCCACTCTTGGGTCGAGGTGTGGCTGGAACCTAGCGGATGGCAGCGGTTCGACCCAACGCCGTCCGCTCCGACTCCGGTCATCACACCGTGGAGCCGTTGGGTAAACTCGATGCGGGACATCGTTGAGGCAACCTCGCAGCGTTGGAACAAACACATCGAGCGCTACGACCTTCGTCAACAGATGGAACTGTTCTCCGGGCTCCGACGGGGCGCCTCGAATCTACGTGGAACGGTACAAAAATCCTGGGTCGACAGTCGACTCGGGTGGCTTCTGGTCTTGCCGATTCTGGTCTGGGCAGTGCATCGCCTACGGCGGCGCAAGCGTACGCCTGTGGGGCGAACCGCCGAACGCATCGACCCGCGTGTCGAAGAAATCGTGCGGCAGTACCGCGAACTCGAACGCCATCTCGAGCAACTAGGACTCAGTCGTCCTCAAACGACGCCACCCCTCGCACATGCCCGCACGATTGTCCGGCTGGGGCACCCCGCCGCAGCGACGATCCTCGAGCTGACGAAAACGTACCTAGAAGTACGATTTGGGGGCGCAGCATTCGACCGCGCCGCGGCGCAAGACTTCTCTCGTCGAGTCGCCCAATTGCGCCGCAGCACCGAGTCGCAACATCCGCCACGCGCGGTGGCGTGACCCGCTCAACATATACCGCTGCACCACTACCTTGCGCCGCCCGCAACGCGGACCATTTGCGCCGTGGAGGCCTCGCGCCCGCATGGCGCGCAACCCTCAGTGCAATCCAGGCGATCACCGAAGGGTAGTCCCCTTGCGCTTAACGTGCGGCGTCCTCAGGATATCCACTCAGACAATCGATTGACTCGGTGCGGCGCGAACACACCCGAGAGCAGGCTTGAAAGGACACCGGAATCCCATGGACGAAGCACTTCAACAGCGAATTGCCAACTTAGTCTCTACCAACAACGTCGTCCTGTTCATGAAGGGAACGCGGACGCAGCCCACGTGCGGATTCTCAGCAACGGTGGTTCAGATCCTCGACGAGCTGCTCCCCGAATACGAAACCGTTAATGTCCTGACGGATCCGGCGCTGCGCGACGGCATCAAGCAATTCTCCAATTGGCCAACCATCCCTCAATTGTTCGTCGCCGGGAAACTCGTGGGCGGTTGCGACATAGTAAAAGAGCTGAAGGTGTCGGGCGCGTTGTCGGCCTTGCTCGCACTCCACCCCGACTCACCCAAAGTCGAAAACCGGGACGAAATCGACCTATCCAAGGTCTGTCGCTGTGGCGGCGCCAAGGCGGCCACCTCCGGTCAAGCCGCCGAAACCTCGTCCTAGGTCGTGACGGCCACCCTGGTCAAGCCGGCGAAGCTATTCTAATGGGCGGATGATAACGTCCCGCTTGTCGCGCTGGGTTCTCTACAGCGCGACAACAACTTTCGACAGCCGGAATTACCGAACCAGTGCCGCAAAAGTGACCAACCTAGGCCGCCGTGAGTTCTACGTTCGCGCGGAGCGCGTCGGACTTGCCCTGGACCTTGGCACAACCCTTTGGAACTCCCGGCAATGGTCTTGCCAACAGGGCATCGAAATCTAAATTCGCGCGCCCGCGCTCGACCCAGGCCACTACCATGGGCCGGCCTTGAACTGGTGAAACGTCGACGGGCTGGACCATGTCCACCGTGACCCCCAGGCGCAACTGTTCGGCGGTTACTGCCCGCTGGGTGGACGACACTGGCCGATCCGACGCGCTAGGCACCGTGCGCCCGCCCAACTGCTCCGCGAGGTACGAATGCACGACCAGCCTCAACTCGCCCGGGTCGTCAGCAACATCGGCTCGGACACATGCTCGTACAGTTTCCGTCGGTCCGATCCCCGATGTCGTGGCCGCGACCAGCGACAGCCAAGAGGCTGCCGCCTTGAAGGCAGCGCGCTTGGGCGCTTGGGTTTCGGCTTGACGTGACGAGCGAATCATTGTTGCCACTGTAGGTGCCTTGGAGACGCAGCACCTATAAGCAGTATTCGTGCCAGCGTCAACGAATCAATTATCGACGCGCCGCAGACAGCGTTTCAAGTACCGCCACAAACAAAACATAATCAATTACGAGTACTTATCGAAAGTTGCGTCAGGGCCTCCAGGCCCCAGCTGAGCAGGTGCCGACAGGCGATCCTTGGCCTTGGGCCGGCGCCCGTGTCCACTTGGCCACTTGCCACGACCAGGATGTCGCGATTTTGCGCCATCACTGCGACATTGGCTGCCGCTGTCGAGACACAGGTCGACGGGCTTCTGGGACTCCGCTGTAGGAGGCCGCGCAGCGCGTGCTCGAGGGCCCGAGCTTCGGATCCCTGATCCGCACGTAAGTGCCACGCGAGTCGCTCACCAGCCGCGGTACGTGACAACCAGATCGTGTCATCTCGCCAGCTCGAGGCTAAGACCGCAGCTTTCTGTGGCGACTCGACCTCCTCGAGCAAGATGCGCAAGCCCTGTTCGCCCAGAACCTCCTCCCAGATCACCTCGGCGGGTTTCTGCAATGTCGGCAGGCGTGAGGCGATCGGCAGACTCGCGTTCGGCGCTGGAGCCAACCCCAGGTTGGAATCGATCCAGCGCTCGGGATGCAAGACTTCGGCAGTATTCGCCACGCCACGCCGCCAAACAGCATCAACCAACTCCCAGCGACCGACGCGACGCAGGTAGGATACGAAGCGGTGACCGTCGCGATAGGGGGCTATCAACGAACGAGCCACTACGCGCGGAAGCTCGAGGTTCGAAGTCACATGGTCGAGCTGCGCTTCGAATCGCTCGTCGGAGAAATTAACCTCGTCCGAGCCCAGATCGGTCCGCCCAACTTCACGCTCGACGTGTGCGGCTTCACCTTCAGCGAGGGCATGCAACGCAGCAACGGTATCGCCATGCCGAGGTCGAAAACGCAGATCCCCACCAAGACCGTATAGTTGGTCTTGGTAAGCGTGGACGACTTCATGCGACAGGACGGACCGAACGTCATCTGGCACAAGACCGCGGCGCAAGGCTATTCGACTGCGGCTCGTCAAATAGGCGCCTTGGATCGTCTCGGCAAAGGCGTCGAGCACCGCCTCGCTCGAGTGGAATCCATGAGGCAAGACGCCGATCAGACTCAAACCATGGTCCTGCAAATTCGTGACGGATTTGGGGACCTGCTCATCGAGCTCGGCAGACAACCACTGCCTAAGCTCGTGGGGCGCAACCTCGTCTACCGTTAGCGTCGACGGTGGTGGCCAGCCGCGCAGTCTCGCGATTTGGTGCACCGCTGGGGCGAGCTGAACCCGTTCGAGCTCCGATCGGACCGGTGCGGCGGTTAGTGTATCGGCACCTCCTCTAGTGCTTGATAGTGCAGTGATATGCCGGTTGGCAGCACTCGATCGTTGCGAGTCCGAGCCTGCGCGCGCGAGTTGCGGCTCTGACGCGGGACGCGAATGGCACGCCATGTTCGAGAGGACGCCCAACCAAGCGACTAAGCCGAAGGCACGACGCCAACCGATCCTCGTCACGTGCTTGTGCCGCGCATTGCGGCTTCGCGTAATGCGGCGATCTGAGCTCGCCTATCCGTGGCTCCGTAGATGGCGGCTCCAGCCACGAACAGATCGGCTCCCGCGCGCGCAACCGCTTCGATCGTAACTGGGCTGATCCCGCCATCGACTTCGAGTCGGATTGGCCGCTGGTATTCGTCAATTAACCGGCGCACACGCGCGATTTTGTCGAGCATAGCGGGCAGAAACGTCTGCCCGCCAAAGCCAGGATTCACGCACATGACCAACACCAAATCGAGATCGCCCATCACGTAACGTAAGACCTCTTCCGGAGTGTGCGGACACAGCGCTACTCCAGCGCGCTTGCCCAATTCGCGAATTCGCGCCAAAGTGCGCTGCAGGTGGTTGGTGGCCTCGGCATGGACAGTAATGATGTCCGCGCCTGCATGGGCGAAGGCCTCCAGGTACTGGCCTGGGTCCGCTATCATGAGATGACAGTCGAGGGGAACCGTTGTCACCTTCCGCAGCGCGGCAACGACGGGCGGCCCGACCGTAATGTTGGGGACGAAACGGCCATCCATTACGTCGATATGCATCACCTCCGCATCGGCCTGCACCGCGTGGATTTCAGCTTCGAGTCGGGCGAAGTCTGCCGCAAGGATAGATGGGGCGATGCCCGGAGCAGCTCTCATCGCTCGCCGACTTACCCGACACACCTGATCCGCGCCACCCGAACCATGGGCCCGTGGAAACCCACATCCGATCACGGCTCCAAAACCACTGAAGAACACTGGCTTATCGGCCTAATCGTCTGTCTCGTTTGGTTTCTCAGGCAAACGGTCCGCGTATTGGCTTAGAAGTGGCGCACGCGCCGCTAGCCATGACACGCATTTCGAACTCGCAAGCTCCGATCGAATTGACCCCAGCACTCTTGCGCGATATCGGCCTGTTTGGCGCATTGCCGGAGGACGTTCTCGTCCGTCTGACGCAAACCCTCAAGGTCGTCCATGTCTTGGCTGGCACGGTCTTGTTCAAGGAGGGCGAGGACGGTCGAGCCATGTATGTCGTGCTTCGTGGAGAGGTCGAGGTCACTAAACGCAGCCATCGCGGTACCGACGCACGCATGGCGATTCTAGGTCCTGGGGACTGGTTTGGCGAAATGAGCATCGTCGACGTACAGCCGCGATCGGCAAGTGTTGTCGCGTTGGCGCCGAGCAGCCTATTGATGGTGACTTCGAACGACTTGGATCAGCTCTACCGTCAAGATCTCAAGGCCTACTCCATTATCGCGCTGAATCTGGCGCGCGAACTCAGCCGAAGACTGCGCGTGGCTGACGCCATCTTGGCGGACCTCATTGCCAACGTGTTCGACACCATGTACGCGCGCCGCGAACGAACCCCACCAGGCCAGTAGCGTAAACGCTGCTCCAAATACCCGCTAGGCGTAACTCAGAACACTATTCCGGCAATCCCCGCCGCGCCCGCGGCTGTCGTGGTCCCCGCCGCGCCCGCCACTTCACCCACTCCGGCGGTGCCTGCAGTGGCCTCGTTGCAGCTAGCGCAACTTCCAGCCGCATTGCCACCAAGCGCACCGGTGCCCGTGCCCGTCGTTGTGTTGATGCTCGAGCTCCCACCCGAACCAGTAGTTGACGCCTTGCCGCCGGTCTCGTTGGCACCCGGCATTAGACTTGCGGCGCCGTCCTCGGGCTGCGGGTTGAGAAAGCAACCGCCGCCAACTAAGCCGAGCAAGACATAAGGCCACCCGAAGCGCTGACGTCTAGGTCGGAGCATGCGTCGGTACCGAGGCTAGCACGGCTTAGATTCAGGAGGGCCTTGCCCACAGTAGACCGCGCGCCCTACCTGCGCGCGACGCCCGCCGAACCCGCGGCTTCGGGAACGTTCGCGGTGCCGGCGGCTGGTGCGCCGGCCATCCAAATGGGCATGCCAGCTGATGCAAAACTACCCGCCGCAGCAGCCAGCTGACCGCCGCCAGCGCTAATCGCGCCTCCAGCTGCCAAAGCACCGCCGCTACCTGGCACGGTAGTAGACGCGCCTCCAACTGCAGAAGCACCGCCGCTGCCAACGGCTACCTGTCCACCAATAGCCCCCGTCATAGTGCCACCACCGGATCCGCTTGCAGTACCTCCAGAACCCTCGTCTTGATTGGCGGGCTCATCCGGCTGAGGATTGAGCAAACACCCCGCCGCAAGTAACGCGACCAGCGCAATTAACTTCGGTCGCCAGCGCTTCAAGGAGCGAATTACACTTTTCGGGGCTTGCATGGCTGCCATGGATGTACCTGACGCGACCTCACTACCAGCCTGGCGGCGCACCGGACGTACCAGAAGTACCGGACGCACCAGACGTACCGGACGCACCAGACGTACCGGACGCACCAGACGTACCGGATGCGCCAGCAACCCCAGCAACCCCAGCGATTCCAGCCGATCCGCCGCGCTGAACCGATCCGGCTATGCCACTACTGCCCGCCGAACTTGGCCGGCCCGCGCTGCCCACTACCGAAGTTGAGCCAGCAGTGGCTGACGCGCCACCCACACTCGCCGAAGTGCTGCCACCAGACGGTTTGCCGCCAGAAGACTGGCTCCCGCCAGTGGATCTGGCGCCGCCCGCAGCCTGACTTCCACCGGTCAACATCGCGCCGCCCAGCCCAGTCGTCACCCCGCCCAACGCGCTGTTCGAGCTACCGGCAGTTGGCGCGCCGCCAGCTGCTGCTCTGCCGCCGGCCGCGGCGCCACCCGTGGCAGTAACAGCGCCGCCTTGCCCTGGCACTGTCGTGCGCGTGCTCGTTGTGCCGCCAAGACCTGACGTGCTAGGCACATTGCCGGTGCCGGTCGAATCAGGACTGCCACCTTGGCCCACGGCCGAACCGCCCTGGCTCCCACTGTTGGTGTCTGCCGAACAGGCGTCGTCGGGTTGTGGATTTAGGTCAGCACACTCGCGCGCGCAACCGTACCCGACCAACCCGATGGCAACCCAAAGCGGCAGCATGAGGCGACGAAGCACTCGAACCATACCGGTGGCCCATTTGTAGCACACCTTCGGCCGAGCAGTGCCGCGTGACTATCCGACTTTTGCCCTTTTTCCCCTAATGGGCCTGGCACATATGGCACCCGTTGCTAGTCAGGTGCCCATCGGTTCAGGATCTACGCCTAGCGTTGCTTCGATGCGCGCGCCTGGCGCAACACCTCAAGCACGGCTTCAGTGCGAGGCGGGTGGGTGAGCAAAGCGTCGCTCAGCGAAGCAAAAGCCAGAGCCAAGTCTCGCAAAGCAAAACCAACCTGATCGGCATTGGTTTCGAAAATGTCGCGCCAGATTGCTTCGGCTCCGCCAGCGGTGCGCGTCATTTCGGTGAACGCCGGCCCCGCTGCCGCGAGTGCATTGCGGTCGCTCCCCGCTCGATGTAAAAAGCTAGCAAACAGCTGGGGCACGTGGCTCGTGATGGCAACCGCAGCGTCGTGTTCTGCGGTGGACATCACCACCCGTTTGGCGCCGACTAGCTCGATGAGAGCCTCAACGCGGCCGACCGCGTCGGGGTTTCTGCCCTCCGGACACACGATCCAGGGGCGACCGACGAACAGATCCGCCACGGCATTCTCGAAGCCACCTTGGGCGCGACCCGCCATCGGGTGGCCAGGGACGAACCAGGCTCGCGCTGGATCGGGCTCGACGCGCTCGGCGATGGCGCGTTTGGTGGAGCCAGTATCAGTCACGATCGTGCCCGGACTGAGATAGCTGCCGACGGTGTCTACGATCGTCCCCACGGGTTGACACAGCACGACCAAATCGCACCCGAGGATCGCATCGCGCCGACTTGGCACCGCGTCGATGCTGACGAACTCGGACACGACCGATTTCACGTCGCTGCGGCCACCGACGTCACCGCGGTCGACTGCCAACAAAAAAAGCTCGGGAAAATGGGCCCTTAGCGCCTTGGCGATCGAGCCGCCGATCAGACCAAGGCCGACAATCGCCACGCGGTTCAAGCGCGATCTCCGGCGAGTTTAGCGCCAAACCTGGCTACGTACGGCACTTGAAGATCGCCGATTTGGTTGTTTGCGGCGTGCACACACCGCTGCGACGTAACCGTGATGTGGAAGTCGCGTTGGCATGCAACATTGTCGGCAGCGGTCGCTCTCATGGTGCGCGAACGGCCTCGGCCATGCGCCGCAGGCGCTCTGCCAACTCGACGCCCTCGCGCCATCCGAGCGTGGCCGGCAGCCGTGGTTGGGCGCCTTCGCGCCCAACCCATACGCGCAGAATGATCCCGTCAACGCCTGCACCGATCGCGGCGCCAGCCACCGCCGCGCAATACCGCGCGCGTTGGGCGATGATGGGCACATCGACGACGATGGGCAGATGGGTACGTAGCCGCGCCCGCGCGATGGCAGCGATTTCGAAGGTGCGAGCGCCCGTCGGATACTCACCGCCCGCCTCAAGCAGCACGACGGATCCATCCTGGCGCCCGAGTTCACGCTCGGCAGCACCGACCCATGCGGCAGCGCCCCAGCTTGGGCTGCGCTCGACGAATGCCAGTGGGAACCGGCGCTGAGACGGCTGCGGATGCAGCGACAGACAGGTCAAGGATCCCACATTCTCGGGCGTTACCCGACCACGCCACACCGCGGCATCAAAGGGCCGGCCCGCAACGAGACGATAGGGAACGTCGGTCGAGGGAGGACCAGCGGTATCGCGCTCGAGGCCGGCTTCCCTGTTGCCTTCGGCGACGGGCTCCAACGCGATCCATGGCTTGGTGCCGCCGATCGTACCCCAAGGACCCTCTACGATCGTGGGTTCTTGACGAAAACGTCGCGAGGCGAGGCGGAATGGTTCGGTGACCCGAACGACTTCAGCAACACCTTCGAGTTCGCGGGCGACGGCGACGTCCTCGCTTGTCACATCTCCAACCACACCAAGGATAATGCGGCGCTCACCACTTGACCTGTGGACGTCGAAACCCGAGGCAACCAGAAATGCTATCGCCCGCTCGATGGCCGCTTCTTTAACGTCCGGCTCCATCACGATAATCATGGGACCGCGGAGCCTGCCATCTTCTCGCCGTTTCCGCTAGAGACGAAATTCGGTCCCGGTAGTGGCTTGTGGGAATGCTGGCAATCTTCCACGAAACCGCCCTATTCTGCTGCAAGGCTTTCGACCGGCGCGTCCCTTCCAGCCATGGCAGCCCAAAGCAGCAATCCGAGACCATGAGTCGACCGAAGAGTATCGAGATTGGAGACATCGTAGCTGGCAAGTACCGCTTGCTGGCGATGATTGGTGAGGGCGGCATGGGGGTTGTCTATCTCGCCGAGCACACGATGATCGAAAAGCGTGTGGCACTGAAGGTGTTGCGGCCCGAGTACTCAGCCAAGCCCGAACTGGTGTCGCGCTTCCAGCAGGAAGCGATTAGCGCGTCGCGTATCAAGCACCCGAACGTGCTCGATGTGTTCGACTTCGGGCAACTCGAAGATGGCAGCTTCTTTCTAGCGATGGAGTACTTGTCAGGGCGCGACCTTGCTGGCGAATTGAGCGAAACCCAGACGATTGCAGCGGATCGCGCGGTGCGTCTCGCGCTGCAGATGTGCCGAGCGCTGGCCGCGGCCCATGCTCGAGGCGTCGTCCACCGCGACTTGAAGCCCGAAAACGTATTTCTGCAGCTGACCGAAGACGGCGACGAAGTCGTAAAGATTGTCGATTTTGGGATCGCCCAACTGAAGGGCAAGGAAGAGAAAGAGGAAGGAACCGTGCGTCGACGTCGCTTGACGCGCACGGGTATGATTTTCGGCACCCCCGAATACATGTCTCCCGAGCAGTCCAAGGGGCTTTCAGTCGATCTACGTGCGGACATCTACGCTGTGGGCGTGATCCTCTACGAAATGGTGACTGGTGCGGTGCCGTTTACCGGTACGACTTTCATGGCCGTGCTGACGGCGCACATGACCCAGCCGATTCCGCCGATTCGCGCGATTGCGCCAGATATTCAGCTCTCGGCCGAGCTTGAGCTTGCCATTATGCGCAGCCTGGAGAAAGCGCCCGAGCAGCGCTTCCAATCCATGCGTGAGTTTGCGGCGGCCCTACAGTCAGCGCCTGAAGGGCGCGTGGCGGCTCCGCTTGGGGGACTACTACCGGTGCCCGAGGTCACGGTCGGCAGTTTCCGTCCCGCGCGCGCGGCTGGGTCGGCAACTTCGCCCCAATTCAACCGACTCGATCCCTTGCCCTTCGACCTCGTGCAGCGCGACACCAACTCGCGCCATGGCAAGGGGCGTGAGTTGGCATTGCGCAGCTCACCCGATACGCTCATGACCGGTTCCGGGAGTCCGCCTGAAGTCGGGGAACTTCCAGTCGCAGGCGCTACCGCGACGGGCGAGCGCCCAAGGCATATGCGCTGGGTCCTGTACGGCGCGGCGCTGCTGATTGGCGGCGGTGCCACGCTCGGGTGGCGATTTTGGGGTGCCACGCAGCATCAAGGCCCGGTGCCGGTGAATTCCGGAGTTGCGTCCTCGATCAAAGCGACCGTGCTGCCTTTGCCCGCTTTGGTAGCGATGCCACCCAGTGCAGCGACGCCCAAGGCCGTTGCCGCGCCGAACCAACCCAATACGGCTGAGGATCCGAACGTTGCCGCCGCACCGAAGCCAGTGGTTCTCAGCGTGCAATCGAACCTGCCTGGTGCCACCGTGACCAAGGATGGGTTCCAGGTGTGCGATCAGACACCCTGCACGGTCGAGGTGCCGCGTGGCGCGGCCATTGAGCTGGTTGGCGCTAAGGGCTACGCGCGTGGCGTGGCGAAAGTGCTAGCGCAACAGGACCAGACAGTGAACATCATGCTCAGCTTTGCCAAGGCCGGCGGAAAAAAGAAGGACGGCGGTAAGCCCGGGCTGTGCGAGGTGACGGTGGACGGGCTGAAGATCCTGCGGCCCTGCCAATGAGGCCGGATCCGCGCGAGCCGTACGCTTTGAATCAGGCTAGAACGCTTGCCGCCATGCATCGCTCGATTGCCACGATTCTTGCCATTGGCGCCATCGCTTGTTCGACGCCACCGCCACCGCATTGGTCGAGCGGCGGTGCGCCGCTCATGCTCGGTCCGGCCAAATGGGAACGGCCCGACGATGAAACCGTCGAGATCGACCTCCAGGGCCGCGTGCTCGAGGGCGGGTCGCTAAAATTCGTGATCGATCGCTCTGGGCGCGTCATCGACGACGAAGACGGTCCGATCGGGCTCCTGATGCCTGCGGGTGAATTCGTCGGGAGCTCCAACCGCTATTTGGGCCACGTGGGCGTAACCAACGCCGCGCCGCCACACCACGACATGGCGTGGCTTGCGGTGCTGCCCGACGGCAAAGTGCAGTATTTCAACGACGAAGGCGAGCGCAGCGAGGACGGTCAATGGCGCGGTTGCGAGGGCGCACGGCATCGCACCTGCACCTTGGTGACGCACTTGATCGCACTACGGCGCTACCGCGGAGGTTCGCCGCGAGTCGGCGTTGGCGTCGGGATCATGGTGCCACTCTGAAGTGCAATTCTGCAGCCTTGGAGCATGAATCAAACATGCCGAAACCCCAAAGGCTCTCGGTTGTGGCACGCCGTTCCCCCTGCTTGCTAGCAAGTGCCAGAAAATCCCTGCGAAGACCCCTTGATGCCGCGGCTTTCCGCCGCTAGAGATGGGTCATGAAGCAACTCACAGTTCGAACCACGGTGTCTTTGTTTGTCGTGGCACTGGCGCTGGCTGCTTGTGGTGGCAGCTCGCAGCCTGCCGAAGATGCCGCCTCCAAGGCTAGCGACAAAGCTGCGGGTGACGGCAAGGCGGCGGACGAAAAGGGCAAGGCTTCTGACGCGAGTGCGGAAAAGAAAGAAGCCAAGGCAGAAAAGAAAGAAGAGAAGGCGAGCGATACCGGTATGCCCAAGGTGGTTCGCAAGCCCAAGGACTACCTTACCGCGTCGGATATCGTCTTCAAGTTCTCATTCAAGGAGTCCGAAGTTGGCGCCAAAGCCGAGAAGGACTGCGACGAAAAGGCCAAGGGCGACAACAAGAAGATGGCCGATTGCATCTCTGCTGCGCAGAAGAAGGTGCTCGTTGACGACTACCACTTCAAACAGGGCGATGGCGAATCCTGGTTCTTGTTGGCTATGCGCACCAAGGGTAGCCAAATCTCCTGGACCCACCGCCTACCAATCGAGTTCGGCAAGGAAACTGACAAGACGATCGTGGTGAAGATCACGGGCCCCGACAAAGGTCAGGCACCTTGGAAGCACCCGCCCTCGGAAATTACCTTCGAGGTGCCGAACGAGTATCAGATTATCCAGAAGGATCCTGAGCTCGGAAAATTGGTGTTCGAGGCCAAGATCAGCACGCTTGGTGACGGCACCAACAAGAAGCCGGAACGCTGAACCAGTTCGGCCAATATGGCCATGCGGGCCGGCACGGGCCGGCCCGGGCCACAACCAAAGCGGAGCAATTCATCACGACAGAGGAATGACATGATGAAGCCCGCAAAGAAAACGACTTGTCTTTGGTACGATGGCGATGCCGACGCGGCAGCGCGCCTCTACGCTGAGAACTGTCCCAGTTCGTCCGTGGGCGCGGTTTACCGCGCGCCGGGAGACTTTCCGTCCGGGAAGAAACGGGATGTGGTGACGGACTGGTTCACCTTGATGGGCGGTCCGTGCCTCGGGTTAAATGGCGGACCAACATTCAAGCACAACGAAGCGTGTTCGTTTCAAGTCGCCACCATTGACCAAGTTGAGACCGATCGCTACTGGAACGCAATTGCCGCTGCCGCTGCCGCGAAGCGTGCACTCGACGCTGTGATGACGATGACAGCGATTGACATCGCCACGATCGAGGCCGCGCGATAGAGTCCTCTTTCGTTCTGACGTATAGCTCCACCAGGAGCGAGCAGGTTCACCATTCACAAATCGAATGGCACTGATGAAGGTATCAATGACAGAGGGATCATGTTGGGAACGCGCTGTGCGGCAGGCTGCGCGATAGAGTTCGAATGGATCTTTCCCGACGAGGTCCGCTGGCTCCCGAATATCGAGTTGCCTTAGCGAATCGGCCTTTTTGCGCCCAATGTTCGGGATTTGCTCGAGCGCCAGTGCATCCCGACCTGGTGCGACCTTCTTCATGGTGACCTCTGCTGCCGACAAACTTAGCCTGATTCCGCCACCTACCCAAGCCAATTAGCGTGTACGTTTATCAAGTCGCCATGTTGCTACCATCACCCATTGCTGTTACCGGGGCCTCGGGCTTCATCGGATCTTGGATCGTAAAGCAACTATTGGACGAGGGGATCGAGGTGCATGCCACAGTGCGCGATCGAAATAGCACCGCCAAGGTCGAGCATTTGCACGAGTTGGCCCAGGGCGCGCCCGGCAAGCTTGAGCTATTTGAGGCTGATCTGTTGCAGCCCGCGGGTTTTGCTCGAGCATTTGCTGGGTGCAAAGTCGTGATGCACGTCGCGTCGCCGTTCCGCATTCAGCACGTCAAGAATCCACAAGCAGAGCTGATCGAACCGGCTCTTCAGGGTACACGTAACGTGCTGGCCGCTGTGAACGCGACGGAATCTGTCGAGCGTGTGGTTTTGACCTCGAGCGTTGCCGCGATTCACTCGGATGCGATGGACCACCAGCCGCAGGCCTTGAACGAGTCGCTCTGGAACGAAAGCGCCTCGCTCAAGTATCAGCCCTACGCCTACTCAAAGACCCTTGCAGAACGCGAAGCGTGGAAAATTGCCGAGAGTCAACCGCGGTGGCGCTTGGTGACGATCAATCCAAGCTTCGTTGTAGGGCCAAGCCTTTCGCGGCGCGTCGACGCCACGAGCACAGACTTGATGCTGCAATTCGTCGATGGGCGAGCCAAAAATGGCGTACCTGACCTGCGACTCGGGATCGTGGATGTGCGTGACGTCGCGCAAGCGCACTTGCTCGCGGCGAGCCTCGGTGGCGCCAATGGTCGACACATCGTATCGAACGAAGTCATGTCGTTTCCCGGCATAGCTGTGCAATTGCGTGCAATCTTTGGCGACCGCTATCCAATCCCCCGAGCCGCCCTACCCAAATTGCTCATGTATGTCGTCGGGCCCTTCATAGACTTTCCGTGGCGTTTTACCCGGCGCAATGTCGGAGTGGATCTTGCTATCGACAATGCGAAAAGCAGATCTGCGCTGGGCCTCGCGTATCGACCGCTCGCCCAGACCCTCAAAGACTGTGTTGAGCAGATGGAGCGCCTGGGGCTACTGGGAGCGCGGCAATAGTAAACCTTGTAGCCAACCCCATCAGCTGCGCCTGTCGCAGTTTTCAGATATCGTTCGGGCGCCGATGCTTCCATTTCAAATGCGACTTCTGAATCAGAGGCGCACCACGCGCAGGCCACCTTGCTGGCGGTGGCGCGCGGAGCGGGCAATCTGGACAATCGCCTTATTCGGGATTTTGCCCCAAGGTGCAGCCGCCCAGCAAAGCCCACCGCCGAGCGATTCCGTGTCTGATCCGCGCATGCCCGGACCGTGGTCGCCCAAACGAAAAGCAACAGGGGCAGGCGATGCGGCCGTCGCGAACGCCCGTTGCGAGGAATGTCATAAGGACATTGCCACTGAATGGCGCGAATCGTACCACGCCAAGGCATACACGAACCGTGCCTTTCAGCGTGCCCTTGCCATCGAGCCCTTACCATTCTGCAAGGGTTGCCATGCGCCCGAAGCCGATCCGAATTCGCCGCTGGATCAACGTTTGACTCGATTGGGGATCGGATGTGTGAGTTGTCACGTCGTCGACGGAAGCGTGATTGCGGCACCAGCGACCCGTCCGGAAGGCGGTCACGCGGTCTCGCGGTTATCGGGGTTCGGTACCGTCGCGGCTTGCGCCAACTGTCATCAATTTGCCTTTCCTGCCGAACCAGCCACAGCGAGTGCCTTGCTTATGCAAAGCACAGTACTCGAGCACGCTACTGGGCCATTTGCCAACATCGCCTGTGCCGCATGCCACATGCCACGTGCTAGTGACGGGCACGCAGATCACCGATTCAACATAACTCGCGTGGCGGATTTGCTCAAAGGAGCAGTTCGCGTGGCTGCGCATCGCGTAGACTCGCGGACCGTGGCAATTACGCTTTCGACCAGCGGGGTGGGGCATGCCATGCCAACGGGCGACTTGTTTCGACGCCTCGAGATCTCAATCGATGCAGTTGGTCCCGAGCAATCGGCGATAGCCAGTGCCAGTGTGTATCTCACGCGCCGGTTCGGCATACGACGTGCCCCGGGTGGCTTCAAACGACGGGGATCGCTTGGAGATGACCGCTTGGGCGTCGGCGAACAGAACCCGCGCGAGATCCGGTTGACGCTCGACCGCGAAGCAGGTCCGTGGCCAATCGCGTGGCGCGTCGCCTACCAACGTGTGGAACATCCGGGCAAAGTGGGCCAGCCGGACGCGGTGATCGATAGCGAGGTCGAAATCGCGGCTGGAGTACTTGCTCCCGGGGTTGGTTTGCCCCAGGTGGATGCAAGCACAACGTCAAGACCATAACGGGGGGCCATGATTGACACACGCAACCAAGTACTTGCTCTATTTTCAACGCTCTGGCTCGGCATGGGTTGCGGCAATGCCGTAGGTCGAGCGGCAAGCCCTTCGCCCGTCACATCTCTGCAATCAACGCCAGTCACTGAAGCCACGCGAACACCGCTATCACCAAGCGCCGCCGTGGAACCGTCCCCCGTCGCAGACGCCCCGCAGCCAGCAAGCGAATTCTTCGTCGTGGCCAATGGTGTATCCTTGTTTCCGACCGAAGGCGGACTACTGCTGTACAACGGCTCTGACATGCTCGCCGAGGTCAGCGGCGATGCGATCGTGGCGCATCCCGAATACTTGGGCACCTACGTGCCTGAAATGATGACCAACCTGGAGGTCGTCGGCGGCAAGTGGCCCGAGCGCGGGCTCATCTCGGTGGCACGTCCCGAAGCTCGCTCGAGCTATTCGACGGTGTACGAGAAGAGTGGCAAGGGTTGGCGCAAGGTAACGCGGCTCGCCACTGGCGACTGGATGACGCAAACGCAGTTGTGGCACGGTGGGCGGACGATTGCGCTTGTCCGAAGTATGTATGCGCCCGATTACCGCCTCGCAATCATTCATGGCCCGGGCGAACGGCTACCCACGCCGGCAATGTATACGGCGAAAGGCGATGGGTATTCTTCGCGCCTACCAAGAGTCGCTCCAGTAGCGTTTACCGCTTTAACGAGTGGCGAACTGTTCGTGCTCGGCGTTTCAACCGAGGACAATCAGGGCTGGGCGGTTGAGCGTTGGGCACCAGGCTCCGTGAAGAGTGTCGTCCAGGCGCTCCCAGGTACGGTGCGGACTTCAAACTACACTGAGCCATTTGGCATCGTGGCTCTGGCTGGAAACGACGCCTATGCCTACGGCAAGGTGTCGAATTGCAGCGACAAGGACTGCAGGTCGACCACCGCATACCTAGCGCACTTCGATGGCAACGTCTGGTCTGAGCACGTGCCCCCAACGGTATCAGAAGTCACATCGTTTGCCCGAGTCGACAAGACGTTGTGGTTGGTCGGAGAAGGCAGACTATTCAAGCAATCGGTGGGGAGTAGCGATTGGCAGAATGTCCCGTTGCCGAGTGTCGAATCCATTCGCAAGTACTTGGTGCAAAGCAACCCGTATGTGAAGCCGCTCGTTACCGAGCTCTCGGCGGACCGAGTCCATGCCGACAAGGATAAGTTGGTTTGGGTCGACGCATCGATCCCCAAGACCGAGATCAAGCTAGTTCTGCGCGACCGTCCCGCCGCGGCAGTATGGCAGGCGCCGAACGACACCACTTGGGCCCACTCAGTGCAACAGTTTCAGCCATATCGGACGGCAGACGACAGCTGCCAGTATCGATCACAGCAGATCTACGTCATGCTTTACGCAACGACGAAGTTCACGCCGAAAGACTACGACTACCCGCTAACACGCGCTGCACTCAAGGGTCACGCCGAGTTCAAGGACCTCGTGTTCGCCGAAACCGAGGAGCTCGGGCGCCACTACTTCGGCGCGTTTGTCCCTGAATTTAACCTCGAGCTGGCCCGGTCACTCGTGAAGGTCGTGCAAACCGGCGTCAAGGGTTCAAAGCCTGTCGCCCTATGTCGCAATCCGAAGCAGCTGCGCATCCTCGGGATCGATCTGGCAACGGGCGCCGTTACGTCCAACACGCCCGTAGCGCCGGAGTGAGAGCGCGGAAGCAGGCAAGCGTACGACTGAGCTTGAAGGAGGCCTATCGTCGCCTCAGAGCCCCTCACCCTCACCCTCATCCGCGACGCCCAACGCAGCCTTCGCCGTATCCAGCGAAAACCCCGCGCGCGCCAGCACACCGAGGTCGCGCCGGAAGTTCTCGCGCCGATGACTCACCGCTCGATACTTGCCGAGCTTGCGCTTTCTCACCAACGCTTCTGCCGCGTCCAATTCGGAATTGCCAGCGTGGTTGAGACCATTGACGACTTCGTCGATGACCTCCACCGGGAGCCCACGGCCGAGAAGCTTGGCTTTGATGGCTTGGCGCGAGGCACCGCGCTCCGCGAGGCTGCGCGCCATGGTTGCGCCGAACCGTCGATCATCGACAAGTCCAGACTGCTGGTAGCGCTCGAGTGTCTCGCCCACAATCGTGAGGTAGGGACCCGCATCCACGCCCGCCTTCTTGGCACGATGCCGCACGAATTGCTCGAGTATGCGCCGTAGTCGCGCCGCGCTAGCATCAAAACGATTTAGGTAGCCGAGCGCCTTGTCCTCGATCGACTGGCGATCGAGGACGTTTGCCGCAACGCTGCTGCCCGAGGCCAGCGTAACCTACCCGCCCCGCTTGAGCTCCGTGAGCACGGCCTTGCTAACGGCCTTGAGCGTGTCGAAGACGCCGACGCCCGAGCGGGCACAGGCTTCGAAGTCCGGCACCTTCATGGGGTTGACGAGCTCGCGCAACTCGGGAACCTCCATCGCGTTCGGCAGGTCGCGCTTGTTATACTGCACGACGTAGGGGATCTTTTCGAGCGAGTAGCCCTGCTCGGCCAAGTTGATGCGTAGGTTGTCGACGCTCTCTTGATTGGCTTCGAGACGCTCCATCTGACTGTCGGCAACGAAGATGACGCCGTCGACGCCTTTGAGGATGAGCTTGCGGCTCGCGTCGTAGAACACTTGCCCCGGCACCGTGTAAAGGTGGAAGCGCGTCTTGAAACCGCGGATCTCACCGAGCGCCAGCGGGAGGAAGTCGAAGAAGAGCGTCCGTTCGGTCTCGGTAGCAAGACTGATCATCTTGCCCTTGGCCTCGGGGTTGGTGCGTTCGTAAATGTACTGCAGGTTGGTGGTTTTGCCGCAAAGTCCGGGCCCGTAGTAGACGATCTTGCAGTTGATCTCACGGGCCATGTAGTTGATAAAGCTCATGCCCGATGCCCTAGTCGTTGAAGAGGTTGTCGATGTCTTCGTCGGTGATTTCCGCGAATGGCGAATCGCTGCCCGGTTCCGCCACCTTCGACAACAATGCCTCGAAGACTCGGTTGAGCTCGTCGCTGGCCTTACGTACGCGCAGGCGGACGAGGCCGAGGCTAGACTTGGCGTCGAAAATCACGACGAGAATGACCCGATTGCCAACCAGCTGGATGTGGATGTTAGCTCGCTCGCCTTCGTGAAACTGAGTGGCGAACTCGTTCTCCCGAAGTAGCTTCGCGATCCCTCCGGTTGCCGCAATGTTGCCTGCGGTCAGTGACGCCAATGACGTGGTGTCGATGTTGTCGACTTCGCCGCTGGCAGCAATGAGTTGCCCATTCTTGTCGACGATGAAGACGACCTTGGCGTTCGCCTCCTTCACCAGACGATCCACGACCGTTTGGATCTGGTTGAACTCCTCTTCGTACATCACCATCTGGGGATTGACCATCCGAGCCTCCGCGAGACCCCCGTTGCCGGGCTTTCGCTTCTTGAACTGTTCCGTTGAGCCAGGTCCCTAAGGGTCGCACAGCTACCCGGACCTCGAATACCCAATAAGGGGCCTCGCGAGGCTACCGGCTTTAACGTGCGAGTAGGTCCCCTTCTATATGAGCAATCGCACTCCATCAAGCGGGCACTGGGCCTAATTGGTCGGCTATCGGACAGTTACGTCCGATCTGAATCCGCAGAATCCTGCCTTGAGTGAGGCGGCCCCACGGCCGATGCTTCAATGGAGGTCAAAGCAGCCCATCGAGCGATTGCCCCGCGGAACTCGAGCGACTAGAGGTTGTCGCACGCAAAAGTGAATTACCGTTGCTCGTTGCTGCTGGGGGCCCTTTGGACGGCTGTCACGGGGGTGGCAGTGGCCGGGAGCCCAACCCCGGCCTCTGAGTTCGATCGCGCTGTCGAACAGTTGAAGGCCTCGAAATATCCAGCCCAGATCGGAGCGCTACGCCGAATCTGGTCCACCTGGGACCGGTTCGATCCGGTTCGGATCGAGGCCACCCTCGACGCCGCGACCCAGTCGCCCGAACTCAACCCGTCAGCGCGCGTCTACGCGGGGTTGCTCGGTGCCTTTGCGCGTACGCGCCGTGGGGACTTCGCCGCTGCGCGCCAACGCGTGAAGGCTCTTGGCTTCGTCGATCAATGGCTCGTCGTGGGTCCCTTCGACAACGAGGGTAAAGCGGGGCTTACCAAGCCATACGCGCCCGAGCTCGAGTTTGCTGAGCCGATTGTTTTTGGGCGTGCCTATCAAGGCAAGGAGCGCCCAATCCGCTGGCGCTCGGTGCCACGCGAGGCCTTCCCTTATGGCTGGATTGATCTCGGCTCGCTCCTGCGCCCGCAGAAGAAGATCTGCGCCTACGTGACGACCTTCGTGAGATCGACGAAACAGCCGGAAAAGTCCCGACAGGCATCGCTCTGGCTCGGCTCGGCCGGCGCCTTCGAGCTGTTCGTCAATGGTGAGTCCCAAATGACGGACACTTGGTACCGCGACCACGACGTGGATCGGTTTGCCACCGTGGTCGATCTGCTTCCGGGTTACAACGATGTGACGGTCAAGGTCTGTGGCGAAGAACACGAGCCCATGCTGTCGCTGCGCCTCGCCGATCTGCAAGGTAACCCGGATCGGTCACTCGAGGCCACCAACGATCCAAAGGCTGGAACAGCGGCGCGCAACCGCATCAAGTCGCTGCGCGACCAAGCCCAGACGAAGTCTGCGAAGGCGGGCAAAGTCGGCAGTCGCAAGCGCACGGCGCTTGAAGGGCCGGTAGCGCTGTTCGAGCGCGCCATCGCCGCCAAACACGTTTCCTCCGAGGCCTTGGCCGATTACGCCGAGTACTTGCTGTTGACCGGTGGCGACGACAAGGCACAGCACCTGGCGCGCGATCTGTCGATCAAGGCTGCCGAACAGGCCCCCACGGTCGAACACCTGCTGCTCGCAGCAGCACTCGGCGAGGATCGCAATCAGCGCGCGCGTTGGATCGAAAAGGCCGAAGCCGAGCAGATGAAGGACCGGACTGACGACTATCGAGTCGCGCTTGGTCGCGCAGCGCTCGATCGCTCTGGTCCCAACCCGCCCTTGGCGTTTGAAACCTATGGGCGTGTGCTCGCTCTCGATCCGAGCAATGTCGAATCGATCGTGCAGCGTGGCTCGCTCTATTCAGCTGTAGGCCTGCCGCGTACGGCTCTGCTTTCCCTCGAGCAGGCACTGGAACAAAATCCGTCAAGCGTGCGCCTGTTGGGCGCGCGAGCCGAGCGTTTGCGAGAGCTCGGGCGCGCGAGTGAAGCCAACGAGGTCGAGCGCCGCTATGCCAACCTACGGTTCGACGATGGCGCCTGGCTCGGACACATGATCGAGCTGTCGTTGGCGCGGCACGACAAGAAGGCCGCCTCGTGGTGGGTGAGCCGCGTGCTCGATATGAATCCGCATGGCCCTTGGGCGCTGGCGCTCGCGGCTCGCACCTACGAGCAGATGGGCGAATTCGATCGCGCGCTCGACGCCTATGAGCGGGCTTTGGTCTTGGCGCCCGAGGACACCCAAGTTTTGCGACGCTACGCCAATCTTCGCGGCAGTCTGGGCCAACAACGCGAGCAGCTGGTGCTGTTGCATCGGGTGCTCGAGTTGATGCCCCAAGACAAGGATACGCGTGATTACGTCGAGCACCTTGAGCCCAAACACGACGCGTCGGACGAGCGCTACGCCTGGGAGAGTAATAAATTTTTGCCCCTGCGTCACGTGGCCGCCAAAGGTGAGAATCGCCGAACCTTGCGCGACTTGACCGTAACGACCGTGTTCCCGAATGGCCTCTCGAGCACCTTCAGGCAGATCGTGTTCCAGCCGCTTACCGACGCGGCCGCGGCCATGGGTCGCCAATACGCCTTCCAATACGAGGCCGATCGCCAGATTGTGCAATTGCGCGGCGCGAAGGTGTATCGAGGTGATGGTCGTACGGACGAGGCCGTTGAGTCCGGTGAAGCCGCGGCCAACGATCCGTCGATCTCGATGTACACATCGGCACGCAACTTTTACGTGCAGTTCCCGCGGCTCGACCCCATGGACGTAGTCGAACTCCGCTATCGGATTGAGGATGCAGTGCCGCGCAATGAGTACGCCGACTATTTTGGCGATGTGGCGTACATGCAATCCGATGAACCAGTGAGTAATGCCGAGTACGTGTTGGTAACGCCCAAGAGCCGGCACATGTACTTCGACACCAACCTCGGCAGCCAGTTGAAGCACGAAATCAAAGAGACGGGCACCGAACGGGTTGACCGCTTCTTTGCTGCAGCACTTCCGGCGATTGATCCAGAACCCAAGATGCCGCCCTTCCCCGAGGTAGGCGGGTTCGTTCACGCCTCCACTTTCGATTCCTGGCAGACCATGGGGAGCTGGTACTGGGGGTTCATCAAGGACCAGTTCGATTCCGACGAAGAAACCCGACGCTTAGCCCGTCGCATCACCGAAAAGGCCAAGACCGACGCGGAGAAGGTTAGGGCCGTATACGGTTGGGTAGTCAAAAATACCCGCTATGTTGCGCTCGAATTCGGCGTGTATGGCTACAAGCCCTACCGCGCGGTGCAAACCGTGACCCGCGGTTGGGGCGACTGCAAGGACAAGGCCACGACGATTGTCACCTTGCTCAAGTCCCTGAGCATCGACGCCACGATCGTGATCCTGCGCACACAGATGCGGGGCGGATTCGATTCCAAGATCGCAAGCCTCGCGGTATTCGATCACGCGATTGCCTATGTGCCGTCACTCGACCTATACCTGGATGGTACGGCCGAGGGAGTCGGGACGCGCGAATTGCCGGTCATGGATCGCGGCGCGATTGCGCTCCAGGTCAACGAGGGCAAGTCAAAGTTGGTGCGTTTGCCCGACCGCGGCATTGCCGACGATCTGGTAAAACGCGAGGTGAACGCCCAGCTTGAAGCCGATGGCAGTGGCTCGCTCGAGATGCATAGCCTAGTTACCGGCTCGGCTGCGCCAGAGTATCGGCACAGCTACGAGGCCGAGGCCACGCGGCGCGAGCGGATGACAGTCGAGCTGGGCCGCGAATTCCCAGGCCTAACGCTGCTGCCTGGTCCAGGGGGCTTCACGTCCGACGGTCTCGACGACATCGAAAAGGACGTCGTGGTTGATATCCGCGGTAGGACGCCGGAATTGGCGCGGCGCGAGAATGGCAAGTTGAGCCTGTCGGTTACCCCAGCGCTGCGCTTGAGCCCAACCTACGCCGCGTTGTCCGAACGGCATCGCGACGTGAGGCTGCTCGGGATGCCGAAGGTCGACGAGGCCTACGTCGTCAAACTGCCGGCGGGACACAGCGTAATCGCGTCGCCTCAAACCACCAAAGGAACTGGAGCATTTGGGAGCTACTCGGTCGAGGTCGACGTGCAGCAAAATCGCGTTAGCGTGCGCTCGCAGCTGAACCTGTCAAAACAGCGCATCTTACCCGCTGAATACGCGAACTTTCGAGAATTCTGCGCCGAAGTCGACAGTGCCTTCGGAAAACGCCTGGTGGTAGGTCGCCCATGATTCGACGACGTTTGCTCTCTACGGCCAACCTGACCAGTTTCCTCGTCGCTGTGTGGCTCAGCGGTTGCGCTGGTTCGCATCGGCCCGCCGAAGCCCCAGTCGAGAAGCTGCGCCGTGATGCTTCGGCGTCAAACGATCGAGCACTGGTCGAGCGCTGGCTCGCGGCCGAGCTATTGGAACCAAAGGGTCAAGCCAAAGAAGTGCCACGCGCACGCGCGCGCCTCGAGCAACTCGGGGGCCCGTTGACAGCACGTGGCGAGCTCGTGTTGGCGCTCGACGATCACTTTCACGGGCGGCTCAAGTCCGCGCCCAATCACTACCTCAAGGCAGCCGAGAAAGCGCGCCTCGACGGTAACGATCCGCATGCCGAGACCTTGGCTTGGACGGCCGTGCATTATGCGCTGGACTTGAAGCGCAACGATCCAAAGCTTTGGGACAATTGGAAGGGTTGGGTTCAAGCGGTTCTGGCCGAGCCGCAATTCATTGGCTGGCGTGCGCGCGGAGAACTCACGGATTGGACAGTCAACGAACTGCGACGCGATGGGGATCCACCAGGGCAAGAGAGCTCAAACGATCGTGCAGCACGCGAGTTTGGCTGCGTGAAAGAGCTTCGGCTCGCGGGGCCCTTTGGCCATGGGGCGAACCGCGACCTCTACCGAAAGTTTTCCGCCGAAACCCCTGGGCCTTGGCCCAAGCGTTGGCCCGCCGAAGCCGGCGTCGAGATTGCACCGGCCCAACTCGAAACTGAGCGCAATGGTTGCCTCATTTCGAACAAGGAACCCGTCAACGACGGCGTGTTCTACGCCGAGACCTATCTCGACTTGCCCGTGCCGCGCGATCTCATCATTGCCGTGCAAGGCGCGCGTACGGTCAGCATTGACGATTATTTGGTGCTTGAGCGCGACACGCGCCTATTCGGTGTTTGGCCCAAATTTGGAGTGCGCGTTCGGCTCGAAGCAGGTCGACATCGCGTGGTCAGTCGCTTGTCTACGCCGGTTACGTCGATTCGCATTGTCGATCCGAGTGGCAAGCCGTCGGGCGTTACTGCCACGACGGATTCATCGGCTCCTTACTCCATCACGCGTCCCGTCATCGGACCGGATCCGAACGTGGTCGTGCGATTCGTCGATCAAGGCAAGATTAGAGATCCCGGAGATGCACTGTTGCGCTTCGCAGGCGCCACCTTGGCCGAGGTCGAGGGTCAAAACGACGTCGCCAGTGTGCTGGTCGAGCCACTGGTGGCCAATCCCGACACGGCCACTGGCACGGCGTTGATGCTGGCTGCACGGTTCGCCGAGCAAGATCCGTTGTTTGAGGAAAGTCAGGTTCGCGACATCATTCGTGCGCTGCACGAAAAAGCCCTCGGTCGTGATCCAGATCTCTGGGAACCGGCGCTCGCGCTCGCGCTGTTTAAGGCCGAGCAATCCGGCGCAAAAGAGGTCGTCTCGAAGCTCGAAAAATTGGCGCAGCGCCACCCCGAGGTGCCAGGGGTCATCGGATCATTGGTGCGCCTGTATCGGCAATTGGGCTGGGAGCCCGAGTATCAAGCTGCCGTAGTGCGTATGCTTGGCCTGTTCCCCCGCGATCCGGACGCGCTAACGACGGGCATCGAATTGATGGACGCGCGCGGCAATTGGGACGAGGCTGAAGCGCTTGTCAAGCGAGTGCGTGAGATCGATCGCGACAGCGAGGTCGCGTTGCGCCGAGCCCTCGGCCGCGAGGATTGGAAGCTCGCACTCGAAGAGCTTGAACGCCTCAAACGCCGGCGCCCCGATCGCAAGGACATCACTGAGCGCATCTCGGAAGTGATGGAACGTGGCGGAAACTTGGACAAGGCGTTCGAGCAACTTGCCGCTGTTCTCGCCACGCGACCGAAGGATGCTGGGGTGCGGCGCTCTTTGGCCGATCACGCGCTAGCTCGCGGCGACAACAAGGCCCTTGCACATGCGATTGTCGAGGCCGTGCAAGCCGGCGCCGACACGAGCAGTCTCGAGAACGCACTCGACTTGGTCGACGGCATGACCGATCTCGAGCCCTTCCGAATGAAGGCAGAGCCGATCATTGCGGCCTTCGAGAAGAGCGGACGCGAGTTGCCCGGCACAGCCGCACGCGTGCTCGACTATGCGGCGTTTTGGATCCGCGCCGACGCTTCGAGCCGAATGCTCGAGCACGAAATCGTGCACGTTCAGAGTGCGGAAGCGGTCCGTGAATTCTCTGAGTATCGCCCACCTGATGGCAACATCCTGCATCTGCGGGTGATTAAGCCCGACGGGCGAAGCTTCGAGCCGCAGATCGTCCCATCGAAACCGACGGTGACCTTTCCGCACCTTGAGGTGGGGGACTACGTCGAGACCGAAGTCATCGTGCGTTTTGCCGGCGATGGCCAGCATGGCCACTCCTACCTCGGTCATCCCTGGTTCTTCCGCGAAGAGAAGCTCTCCTACGACCGCAGCGAGCTTGTGATCGTGAGCCCCGCCAATCGTCCGCTTGTTGTCGAGTCTCGAGCTGGAGCGCCAGAGCCAAAGGTTGAAAAGCGCGATGGCTTGTTGATCCACCATTGGCGCGTCGATGCTTCACCCGCCGCTTCGAGCGAACCCTATCGCCCCTCAGCGCGCGAAGTGATGCCCAATGTGCGCGTGGGTTGGGGTGCAGACTATTCGCTGCGCTTACGCGAATTCTTGGATGTAACTACGATTTTGCAACCGGTCGATCCGCGGATCAGAAAGATCGCCCTGCGCTTGGTCGAAGGCACACCAGACAAGCCCCTCGAACGCGCTCGCAAGCTCTATCATTTCGTGATCGAGAATGTCGAAGACGGCGAAGAGATGGACGGCCGTCGCATCATTACCGGTCGTCGCGGCAATCGCTGGCGTGGTTTCGTCGAGCTCTGTCGCTCACTTGAGATCCCCTACGCTTTCGGTGTCGCCAAGAACCGCCTAGAACCCCCGCCGGCTGGGCCATTTGACAAGATGAACGAGTTCGGAGAGCTTGTGCTGCGCGTTGGCAGCGGGAAAGACTTCGCCGATGTGACGATTGGCGAAAAATTCACGCCCTTTGGCTACTTGCCCGCCGATATCCGGGGCGCAGACGTGTACCTCTTGAACAGCGACCCACCGAAGCTGACACGGCTGACCGAGGGCAACATCGTCGACACCTTCAATACCTCGATGGTCGGTCGCCTCGCACAGGACGGTTCGGCCACAGTCGAGATCACGCAGACCTTCACCGGCAAAGTCGCGGTCGTGTTGCGCAACGTCGTGGCCTCGGCGCCCGAAACCCAATTGCGCGCCTTCATTGAGGGCAAGCTCATCGCACCAGCTCTGCAAGGCGCCCGTCTGGTCAAGTTCGATATTGGGCCTCGCAGCGAAGGCGACAAGCCACTGGTGCTCAAGACTCGGGTCGAAATCCCACGTTTTGCCGAAAAGACCGACCGCACGTTGGTGCTCTCGGCACCTTTTACCCCGCGCATTCAAGCCCTTGGCGCGCTTGCGGTGCGTGAGACCCCGATGGTTCTCGACGACTCGAGCGATCAGCATCTACTGGTCGAACTCGAGCTACCCGCAGGCGCCACCATCAAGAACCTCCCCGCTGAGCGCCGGTTGAACAGCGCCGATCGCGAGGTTTGGATCAAGGACCGCGTCGAGGGGAATAAGCTCATTCTCGAGCGCCGCACGAAGATCCCCGCCGGCCGCGTTTCGCTCGAACAATACCCACAGTTCGCCAGTTTCACCCGCGACGCGGGTTCGGCCTTGGCCGCCGAGATTCGCATTGACGTAAAGTAGTCGAGCGACCTCTTAGGTCGCCCAATCTTCGAGCATCAGCCCGGAAACGCGTGTGAACTCCCGCACGTTGTGACTTACCAGTGTTGCCTCTTGCGAAAGAGCGTGGCAAGCGATAAAAAGTTCGTTCGCGCCAATCGGTGTACCTTGCGCCTTGAGCAAAGCATACCGCGCGGCGCATGTATCGCTACGGGTAACACGCTGGCTTCAATACGGGCCTCGAGCTATTCGAGTTCGGCAATGAGCAAGCTCCCACCCCCCTTGAACCCAGTAGCCCAAGCCAGCTCATTATGGATGTCGTCTACCAAAGCGGGCTAGTTGCCGGAATCGAGATTGCGAGAACACTTCTGGATCCAGCATCAATGGTGCTATCTTCCGCGCCGTGAAAACGTCATTGCGCTTCGCCCCCCACCTGTTGTTCGCTACCCTCACACTCGTTGCCGCCTGCTCCAGTGATGGAGACGATGCGCCCGCTGGCACGACTTCTGGTGGTATTGCCGGTTCGTCGGGGAAAACATCGGTAGGCGGTTCCACGTCGACTGGCGGCAAGACAACGTCTGCCACTGGTGGCGCATCCACAATCACGAGTGGCGGCACGACGGCAACTGGCGGCGCGGCAACAGCGGGTAGCGCGAATGTGGCTACGGGCGGCACTGCTACAGGCGGCGCAGCAACCGGTGGCGCGAGCACTGCGCAAGGCGGCGCACCGGGCGCGGGCAAGGCTTCAACCGGCGGCGCGGCTACCGGAGGCACCGCCACAACCGCGGGCGCCGGTGGAACTTCGGCTGGGGCACCTTCCACGGGCGGAAAGTCGTCTGCGGGGGCTGGTGGCAACACAGCGATTGCCGGAACTGGATCGAGCGCTGGAAACACAAGTCTAGGTGGCACTGCGGGAGCTCACTCAGGGGGCGTCGCAGGGCTCGCGGGGACACCAAACGGAGGCGTCGCGGGCAGTGGCGTCGCGGGTACGGCTGGGGTTGCGGGATCAGCAACGGGCGCGGTCCCAGGGTGGACTTGTCCGGCGGGGAATTACGGCACTGGCGATGGTTGCGACTGCGGGTGCGGAGTGACGGACCAGGATTGCATTGATATGGCGACGCAATTTGGGACGAATGACGGTGACACCTTACTCTGGTGCCAGTCTTTTCTGCTCGCGGGATCTTGCGTGCCTTGGACGACGAGTGAACCACGCTGGGCAATCAACACCAATAGCAACTCAAAGTGCGTGCCCGCTCCAAGTGGCTGGAGCTGTGGCCTCCGATATTACAACGATGGCACGTGTGATTGCGGTTGCGGTGTTGCCGATGGTAACTGCACTGGTATTGCCTCCTGCAGGGCAGAACCTGTCATCGGGGCTTGTTCAATCAATGACGGCTCGAGCGTAATTTCGTCTGTAAATCTCGGGCTATGTACTAGTTCCGCCCCAAGCAGCTGGACTTGCAGCCTCGAAGCCTACGGCGACGGCGTATGTGACTACGGTTGCGGAGCGGCTGACGCGGCGGGCGATTGTGGGAGCAGCGCGACACCCCGTTGCAATACCCTTGGCGCCTGTTCCAGAAAGGATGGCTGCGGCGTCCTAATGCCTACAGACAAGACCAAATGTGTCGCAGGCACGTGGACTTGCGATCCGCTACGTCAAGGCGACCTCGTATGCGACTGCGGATGCGGAGCACCAGACATCGACAGCACCGGGTTGGATGACTGTGCGAGCCGTGACGTCAAGGTGTGCGGGACTTGCGGCGTGTCCGGATCCTGCGCACGAAACTGCGGCGATATTGACTCGATGGACAACACCCTGTGTAACTGAGTGATTTTCGACAAGAGGGTCCAAACGAGGCCTTTGGCAAAGTCGTGAATCAACCCCTAGATTGCCCATGGGAATTCCCACGGGTGTTGACCACGGTAGTTGAGCAAGGTGAGGGCCCTAGGCGCCCACCTTGCTCGCCAATGGCGCGTGCGCTAGCTTAGCGTTGGTTATCCGTTAGAGATCGGGCGCGCCAGATCCCGGAATGCCACAATCGGTGTTTACGTTTTGATCGCAAGTGTCCGTAGGTCGGCAATAGATGTCGCCGGAGGTTAGAATGCTCACGCACCTGCCCAGACCTTTGACAATGCTGATTACTCTAATGGTCAGCGGTTGTGTCCTACCGGAGTACGAGCGTCCGACTGGAAATGCAGAATCGAGGATCGGTGCGACCGCCAGCGGTGGGGTTGCCCAAGTCGGTGGATCTCTGGCCGCAGCCGGCACGCAAAACTCTGACACGATTGTGCGCGCATCTGGCGGGGGCACGCTTGGGCAAGTGGGTGACGGCGATACCGGAACTTCCGGCGGGATTTTCAACGCGCTGAGTTTCGGTGGCGACTCCACGGTAAGTCTGGGCAATGGCACTGGAGGGGTCCCGTCGTCTGTCACTCAGCAGAGGGGCACCGGTGGCAGCGTGTCGAGCTCGACTGATTTGGCGCAAGGTGGCACCCCAGGCAATTCATGTGGTGGAAGTTCGGACGGTGGCGGAGTCTGCGACTGCGCTACTGGTGGAACCTCAAGTTGTCCTGATGGATACGCTGACTGCAACGCTTCGGGTTCCTGTGAAGTCGAGCTTGCCAACAATGTCACCCATTGCGGTCGGTGCGGCTATAGTTGCAACAAGCTTGCACCCGTTGGTACGACGCGCTGGCAGTGCCTTCAGGGTTCATGCGTCATAGCTGAATGTGAAGATGGATTTGGCGACTGTGACGGACTCGCGTCAACTGGGTGCGAGACAAATACGAGGGTCGACGCAAATCACTGTGGTGGGTGCTTCAGTTCGACCTGTAGCTATCCGGTATGTGCGGATAGCATCTGTGCTGCCACGAATACGGCAGGGCGCTGCGACCTGGCCATCAAGCCAGCAGACGTACCGAACCAAAATCTCGTCGTGCTTCCCACCAGCACGATCTGGGTTTGGCAGACTTCGCTGAATGCGAATGACGCAGTCGTAGCATTGGGAGCCATTACCAATACGCGTGGGTACTTGTATGCCGGTACGTTCAGAATGGCACTTTACGATGATGTGAACGGCACCCCAAACGCGCCCGTACTCACCATGCCTGGCACGAGCACGCTGGATGCGAATGATGGCATGCAGGAATTTGTACTGAGCCAGCCATATCGAGTCCCGCGAACTGGGCAGTACTGGGTCGCGATATGGTCGTCTAGTGTTCACTCGATCAAGATCGTGACATACAACCTCAAGCAGTCCGAGTCTGTGCAGACCGTAGGGGCCGCCTTTGAAGGCGGAAACTGGCCATCTGGTGTGCAATGGAGCAATTCGCTCTCGCCCGTACCACCCCCCCAAGGTGCCGTTGGATTCTACCCGAACATTTATGCCCGATACGTAGACGGCAGAAAACTTTAGCACGATCAAGGATCGCCGGAATCTGCTGTTCCCGGATTGGTGGGCACTCGCATCCAGTGAATCCTCAGTCGCAGGGATCTTCCCTTGGCGAAGTTGCTTTGCCGCTCCAAGTCGCAAGATGCTGACACTTGTCAAGCTCTTGCCACGGTAGGTCCGCGCGCGCTTGAGGCTTATCGATCTTTGCGACGAGTTGCACAAATTTCGTTCCTGGAGGTAACTTCAGCGCGCTCGGACCAGACATCCATAGACCCTCTGGACACATACTTGCATCAGGCAAGACCTGCCCAGCCCAAATCATTTTTGTGCCCAAAGAAAGTGCGATTTTTATCCGATCTTGCGGCGGAGGCGGTTCCTTGTCGGTGCAGAAAAACGCCACGTACAGCCGGATGTCGACTGCGATGGGTTCTTGAGCTTTGTTGTGCGCACGCAAGTTGAACATGAGCAACTGCGGCTGTGCCCAACTGACGTCGATCTGCGGAGTCGGGCATGTATTTATCGAATCGCTGATCTCGGTCTCGAGGTGATGTCCAAAGTAAATATTGCTGATCACAGAAACCTCACTTGAGAGCCCAGCTGAGGGCAGATTTCTCATTCGCGACAACTTGAAGCTCCGACAGTTCAACGCCATTTCATTGGGTGTTGCAGCTATCGGACAGAAGGTGCTTCTACTCGAATTGGATAGGGCCTACTTGATGGCCTTCACGTAAGTGCCGACACACTGATCGCGAGTAGGCAGGTCAATGGACGGACCCGCAGGCGTCATATTGGGACAGGATACCGTCGCTGCAATTATGCTTATCGGGTCCGTCGCATTGGGGAGCACAAAAATTGAGGTGCTCGATACCCATGTCGGCGTCACGATTGTCTGGCCTAGCCATTGCACCAACGGTGATCCAGCCATCATTGACAAGACGAATGCGTCTATATTCGCTGGATCCGCCTTGTCCAAAGTTGTCGTGCTTGCGTACAGTCGCACTCGAACGTCCGAGGCATCATCCCCATTGTTACTCACAGTAACTTGAATGGAAAGGTACTTCAGCTTCGAGACTGGATGTCTCGTGGGGCCTACAACACTGAGTGAGGCATTGTGAATTGCCTCGTCAAATATTGGAGGGTCAGCGTGCGGCGTCACCGAATAGTTGAGATTCGGGCCGATGTACAACTTGATTGCCATGTATCCAATGCTTTCCTGAGTCGACTTGGGTTGACTTGGTTTCTAGTTGAGACGGAACGGGCTATGGAAGACTAACGAGGGAGCGGTGATTGCACTTTTCGGATGAGACGCAGTTGAATCCTCACTTGCACCTGGCACTATTGAGTTCGCTTCTCGTGACAGAACCTTGATGATGGGTGAATAGTCGCGCGGCACGCGACATGTCAGTCGAGCCTATGCGAAAGGTTGGGGCTGTTTTTAGGCTGATTCGCCGCTGAAGCTAGAACGAACACGCACTAAAACGATCCAGTGACCCCCACCGTTTCGATGCCGACCCAGGGCGTGATATGCGCCCCCTGTTTCGACTCACTCTGGCGCTTTGGTGCGGCCAACAAGAGCACGGCCCCTGTGGCAAAGCCGACCGTACCCGTGTAAAAGCCAATTGTCGATAGCCTTCTCACGGAATTGTAGCGGTCGCCGTCGGCTGGGTTGCATGCGGGGTCGCTGCTCTTCCAGCAGCCGCGACCTTCGATGTCGATCTTGATTGCCGCTGCCCACAGCGCGGTCACTCCCGCTGCGGTCCACGACAACCCGCCCATGCCAAGCGCAACCCAACCGGCAGTGCGCATCGCTTTGCCAGTGGATGCCGGTTCAGTGGTGCGGGTTGAGTCTGGTTTGGTTGGTGCGGCGTGGAAGACGAAGGTGAGCTGCGTGGTTTGGCCCTCGGCGAGCGCAGAGGTTTGGAACAGCTGTTGTCCGGCAAAAACCGCCATAATTTTGTGGGGTCCGGGGTCGAGGGGTACGCCCGCGGTGGCGGCTTCAGGGGCGAGGGGTTGGCCGTCAACGAGGACCAGCACGTCAGCTCGGGGTACGCCTGGGGTGGCGATGACGAGCTTTGGGATCCGTTGCAGCAGGGCTTGGCGCTCGGCGGCGGCTTCCTCACGGGCGCGCTGTTGTACTGAAGGGTAACCCGGGCCGTCGCCAAGTTTAGCTGCTTGGGCGTACAGGTCACAGGCAGCCAGGAAGTGTCCGAGTTTTGTCTGTGTACGCGCAACGAACACGGCCAAGGACGGCAGCGGGAGCCTTTGGTAGGCCTTTGAGAATCGGTCTAGGGCAACTTCGTTCTGGCCCTGATCGAAGGCGGTCAATCCCTCGGCGGCGGACTCATAGGCCTCGCGCATGACAGCGTCGGATTGACCGAGGGCGTGCGTTGACACGAGCAAGAAACACAGTTGTGCAAGCACCCAACGACGTCGCATAGAGGCCATTTCGGCTATTTACTGGCGGACGGACAGAACCCGATGCGAGCCTTAACGACGGGGTCGCAGTCGGCGTGCGGAACTGGCGGTATTGTAACCGGAGTGGGGGCGCTCGCGGACGGGATTGATCGCATCAAAAATGACTTTGCCGACTCGGCAGGGCGAGGGGGCATGGGAATTCCCATGGGCACTCTTACCGAAGCGGCAGAGTGGTTACGCGTCGTCGTTGGATCAGGGACGGGCGTGACTAGTGGCCCCGAAGAATGCGTCGGTGGCGGCGACGGCAATCGAAGTTCGCCCGATGAACTGACGGCAAAAGGCGACGGACTGGTCTGCGTTGCCGCGTCGTGCGTGCTTCCCACCGCACCAATGGCAACGCCAACGGCGATCAAGATGCCAGACATCCAGATCGCTCGTGAGCGACGGGTGTGCGAGGCAGCTCGTGGCAATGCTGTAACGACGGAAGGCGCGCTGGTTGTATGCCGCGGATCGGCAGGCAATTGGGGCACTCTGGTGTGCCCATTGGCGGTCGTGCGGCCGTCGCTTTGCAACGTATTGTCGTAGGGGTAGTTATTGCGGCCGGAGGCCGGCGCATCCACGCCGCAAACGACACGCAGCTGCTCAGCAGTTTCGGTCATCGTGCCAAAGCGCCCGTCGATATCGCGATGGGCGGCACGGGCGAACCATTCGTCGAAACCAGCGGGGACGGCGCCGAACTTCGACGGTACGGGCAACGGTCCAACGCAAATTGCCAACACGAGCCCGCCCAACGTATTGGCGTGAAAGGGCTGACAGCCTGTCAAGCACTCGAAAGCCATGATCGCGAACGACCAGATATCGGTGCGGTGGTCCAACACCCGCTGGCCCGATGCTTGTTCGGGGCTCATGTACTGGGGCGTGCCCATGATCGTGCCCGTGAGCGTCGCCACGTCTTCGTTGACGTCAAACTTGGACGGCTTGGCAATACCAAAATCAAGCAATTTCACGATGGTATTGCCCGCGTCATCGGACAAAAAGACGTTGCCGGGTTTCAAGTCGCGGTGAACAATGCCGCGGCTATGCGCCCACGCGGTCGCGCGAGCGACTTGTGAAAGAATTGCCGCCGTCTCGTCGGGAGGTAGACTGCGCTGGCTGCGAAGCCGCTCGGCGAGTGACTCGCCCTGCAGCAGCTCCATCGCGATGTACGGCAGATCACCGTCCACACCGAAGTCGAAAATCTGAACGATATTAGCGCTGCGCAGTGACGCTGCGGATTGCGCTTCGCGCCGAAACCGCGACAACGCGTCACTGGATGAGGCGATGGTTGGGTCAAGTAGCTTGACAGCAGCAGGTGTACCGAGCTCCACATGCTCGGCGCGCCAAACCATTCCCATGCCGCCCTCGGTGAGCTTCGAAACTAGGCGGTATTTCCCCGCCAGGATTCGATCTGGTTGCATAATCGATCGCCTGCGCCTGCAGCCTGAGGGATCCGCTCCTGGCCGAACATCCAAAAATTAGGAGCTCATTCTAGGCACCGTGGCCACGAACCTGTCAATAGCGCGGCCAAGGCAATCGCCCGAGGTGGTCAGATCCGGTCTCATCGAGTGGCCTAGAGCACCCAGTCGATGGTCGTCTCGGCCAACAACTCGGTATGGACACGTCACCTGCACAGCGCGACACCTCAGTTCAACGCGACGTGAAATCGCCTGAGCGTAAGCGCCGCCAAAGCCGCCTACGAGCGCGAGAACCAATCCCTCATTACGGCGGTTACTTGCGACAACTCGCACTCGGAGATCACATAAGGCGGTGCCGTGTAGACCGTGCGGTCAAATGGCCGAAGCCAAACGCCGCGCTCAGCCGCGAAAGCCTGAAGGCCCTGATGGGCCGCCGGTGAAGTAACTTCGATCACGCCGACCGCACCCAACACCCGCGTTTCCTTCACGCCAGCGCCTCGAATAGGCAAGAGCTCGCGGCGAAGCTGGACTTCAATGCGACGGATCTTGTCCAGGTAGTTGTCGCGCTCGAAGATCTCGATACTGCGCAGGGCCACTGCCGCCGCGACTGCATTCCCCATGAACGTCGGCCCATGCATGAAAGCACTTCCGTACCCGTCGCCGAGAAATGCCTGGTAAATTCGATCGTTGGCGAGCGTTGCGCTCATGCCGAGGTAGCCGGCAGTGAGCCCCTTTCCGAGCACGAAAATGTCCGGGCTGACCCCAGCATGTTCGGCTGCAAACAGCCTTCCGGTGCGCCCGAAGCCAGTGGCAACCTCGTCGAAAACAAGCGGCACCGCGTAGCGGTCGCAGAGCGAACGCGCTAGCCGCAGGTACTCCGGCGAGTAGAAATTAAACCCGCCTGCGCCCTGCATAATCGGTTCGACTACCATTGCGGCCAGGCTGTTGTGGTGGGTGGCAAAGGCTTCGCTCAACTCCGCGCTCGCCCGCTCAAGCGACGGTTGGTTGTCGAACCCTTCGGGTGGATGCACGAACAACTGCCGAGGTAGGTAGCCGCGAAAGAGGTGGTGCATTCCCTCTTCAGGGTCGCCGATGCTCATTACGCCACTCGTATCACCGTGGTATGCGCGGTATAGCGCCAGAAAGCGATCGCGTCCCTCGACTCCCTGGTTCTTGTGGAACTGCACCGCCATCTTCATCGCGACTTCCATCCCAACGCTGCCGCTGTCCGCGAAGAACACGTGGTTCAGCCCAGCGGGCGCGATCGAAGTCAATTTGCGCGCCAGCGCACGCGCCGGTTCGTGACTCAGCCCGCCCAGCATCACGTGGGCAAATCGATCCACTTGTTCTTTCAATACCGCGTTCAGTTCTGGCTGGTTGTAACCGTGAATTACGCACCACCAGCTGGAGATCGCGTCGATCAACTGGCGACCATCGGACAAGCTGAGCGTGCAACCCTGGGCCTGAACCACGTCATACGGGCTATCGAGCCCGCGCATCTGCGCGTAGGGATACCATAGCGTGCCGTCAACAGTGCTGCTCACGACCGGGTCTCTTCTAAGCTAAAGCCAGCGCCGCGAAAATCACGAAGGTCGTCGGCCACACGCGAGCCGATTGTGGTGAGCAGATCACCCACAATTGAGGCATTGATTCCTGCGTGCAAGGCGCGCTGCTGGTAGTGGCGAATCAGCAGCCGACCACCAGCAAACCGTAGCCATGCCCGCGGATTGATGAAACGGAAAAGTGCAATCGTAGTGAGCACGTCGTCCTCGGTGAGTGGGGGAGCGCTCTCGAGGGCGGTACCAGCAATCGGGTTCAAAATGTTGATTGGGATCGACAAAATCCCTAGATCGCGCAAGAGCAGGGCAAGCTCGATTCGCTGTGCCATGGATTCGCCCATGCCAATGATGCCCCCAGAGCACACCTCTAACCCAAGTTGCTGAGCCTGCCGAATCGTGTCGACCTTTTCGTCGATCGAGTGAGTAGTGCAGACCTCGGAAAAGTGCGAGGGGGCTGTCTCTAGATTGCAATGATAACGCGTGACCCCGGCTTCCTTGAGCCGCTGCAGTTGTGCGCGGTTGAGCAGGCCCATGGACGCACATAGCCCAATTGAACAGCCGTCGCGAATGGCGCCGAAGATGACGATGAGTTGACTCAACTCGGCATCGGTCACGCGTTTGCCGCTGGTCACCAACGAGTGCCGCATCACGCCTTGGTCGGCGTGGCTCTTTGCTTCGTTTACGGCACGTTGCCTGTCCACGATCGGGTACACCTCGATGTTGGCCTGGTGCCATGCCGATTGGCTGCACCATTTGCAGTTCTCGCGACAGCGACCGCTTTTGGCGTTGGTGATCGAACAGAGATCCAGCGCGTTGCCACAGAAATGCTCACGAATTGCGTTCGCGCTGGCGTAGAGGACGGGCTTGTCTGCCGCGTCCGAAAGCTCCAAGGCTTCGCTCCGCGAAACGGAAGATCCGCGCTTCACGCGCTCGGTCAGTTCGAGGATTTCCGCTGCATTCATCGGCATTGGCTGTTCGGTGGAACGGCTGGCGAGCGCTATATAGGCAGGTCGGCATAGCATTCTCGGGTCGTGTCGACCAATCGAAGGACTTTTGCCCGAACGTTTCTGGGGGGCGCCCCAACCGTGCAAAGGTTTGTGTGGTGACCGCACGCGCAGGGCGTAGAATCCCGCCGTGACACAGATCAACTTCTGGGATTCCCGCTACGCGAGCGAAGACTTCGTCTATGGCACCGAACCTAACGGTTTTTTGCGTGAACAAGCGCCGCGGCTGCCTACTGGTGCCGAAGTCTTGTGCCTCGCGGAGGGCGAAGGGCGCAATGCGACGTACCTCGCGGGGCTCGGCTTGCGAGTTACGGGCGTCGACGCTTCTCGCGTCGGCATGGACAAGGCTCAACGCCTAGCGCTCGAGCGCGGTGTTGCCCTGACTACCGTAGTCGCTGACCTCGCCGAATACGATCCTGGTGTCGATGGTTGGGACGCGATTGTGTCGATTTTCGCTCACCTGCCGCCAAGCATTCGAACACCATTGCGCGAGCGGATCCGAACAGCAATTCGCGTCGGTGGAGTGTTCATCTTGGAGCACTATCATCCGCGCCAGCTTGACTATCGGACCGGTGGCCCCTCTGATGCTGCCCTCATGTCCACTCTCGAGGAACTCGACGGCGAGTTTGACGGGTGGGAATGTCTGCACCGCTTCGAAGGCGAACGCGACGTGGTCGAGGGGGCACTGCACCACGGTGTGGCATACGTGACCCAGTTCGTGGCGAAGCGGTTGCGCTAGCTTTCGCGCGTCAGTTGTCAGTTGAGCGGCGACCCGTTTTGCGGGGTTCGCCATTCGGTTGCAGTTGGGCTGGCCTGCGGCGCGGCACATACGAGCGCCGCCCACTGCCATACAGATCCCGCAGTCCGTCGAAACTGTTCACCCCGGAATTCGCTGCGATTTTCGCATGCCCGGAGCAAAGCAGAACCGCGCGTTCGTCGTAGGCCACCTCGACAATCTTGAGACCGCTGAGATCGCTCTGATTGCGGAAATTCTCGCAAACCTCGCAGGACTTTGACATGTGCGAGATCGTGCCTGGGTTCTTCGACCGCCGGCAAGTTTGTGGCAACCAAGGGAATCCGCCGCATTGGCAGGTTCGATGGTTCGCCTCGAAAGCTCGTGCCATAGTGAACCAATGCTGCCCAATTTGTCGCCGCATTACCAATCGCGGACCTGGATCTTGCTAATGGGTCTCGAACTCGTAGTCGGTTGCAGCGGCAACTCACCCAGTCCCTCACACACTGCCGCAGGTGGCGTGACGGGGCCCGGTGGGCTCGGCGGTTCGAATGGCGGCTCGTCCGTGCAGTTTTCCAACGCTGGTGCCCCTTCCACGAGCACCGGCAATCTCGCCGGCAGCGGTCAGGTGCTGGTCCACGTGGACTTCCAAGGTCGCACCACGGGGGCTTACAGCCAAACCATGGCGAGCGAAGATTTCGCGGGTAAAGCCACATGGAACAACGGGATGGACCAAGGTCGCTCGACGATTGTCGACGAAGCAGGCCAACGCTTCTTGCGCGTGACCTACGCTGCGGGTGTCTATGGCCCGGACGCGGGTGGGGTTCAATTCTTGATCCCACTTTCAAGCTCATTCGATGAGCTCTACCTGTCGTACCGCGTCCGGTTTGCGTCGGATTTCGACTTCGTTCGCGGCGGGAAGTTGCCTGGGTTGGTCGGCGGCACTCACCCAACGGGTTGCGTCACGGATACGGCGGGTTTCTCCGCACGAATGATGTGGCGGCCTGCGGGAGCCTGCGTACAGTACCTGTATTTCCCTGAAAAAGTGAACAGCTGTGGCGATGATTTCCCGTATCGGGTTGGCACTACCGCGGTCAACTTTGTACCGGGCCAATGGCATCGCGTTCAACATCGTGTGCGCATGAACACACCGGGTGCCCACGACGGCGTCCTTCAAGGCTGGTTTGACGGAACGCTCGGAGTCGATAATCAGGCGTTCATCTATCGCATTGCGACCGAGTCTTTTGGCATCGATGCGCTCTATTTTTCGACCTTCTTCGGCGGAAGCGACGCCACGTGGGCGCCGGCAGTCGCGCAAATCGCGGACTTCGACGACATCGTAGTCTCGGATCGGCCAATCGAGTAGCAGGCGCCTACTTGTCCGGGCCTGGCAGTTTCGACTTGACGCGCCAGCGCAGATGAGCCCAGGTGGTTACAACTAGGCTTGGATCCTACCACACGGCATTGTGCTGCTTGCATTCGCCGGTGAAAGTTGGGTTGGGGAGTCAGGCCTCGATTACTGCCACACCCCACGGACCCAACGTCAGCGATCCGGTTGTGGGCCGTTCGCTGACGAGTTCGTACCCTGGTGGGACATTTGGGATCGTCACCGCGTGTTCGGCGTGATTCACAATGAACCACAACGTTCGCCCGTGGCCATTGCGCTGAACAACTTCGACATTGCGCGGGAGCTCCAAGAGCTGAGGCTGCAAACCAGCCAGCTCGGCCAGCGCCGCAACCAGTGGGTCGACAACTGCACCCGCTAAGTAGGTTCCGACGTAGATCGTTTTGCCAGTGCCCAACCGACGTAGTGACACAGCTGGTGCGCCTATCAGGTGCCGGCTCGACCAAGTTGCGAGGGCGTCGGTGCCGGGCAAGAGTTCCAGCCGTTCGTACCAATGGCGGCTTTGCACCGGTTTGCCCAGGATGTCGAGCTCTAGCGGTCGTTCTTCCGGACGATTCTGCTTGCCGTACTCGATCACGGTGACGCCACACAGATCGCGCAGAATACCGGGCAAGAGTTCGGTCTCAACGTTATTGTCGAGGTCACGCGTGCCGGAACGCGCACCAACGACTAGGGTTCCTCCGCCTTCAACCCACGCGCGTAGCGCGGGCACCCAGGCGGGATAAATGATCACCCAATGCGGGATGACGAACAGTTTCAGCCCGGTTAGGTCATCCTCCGGGTGAACGCAACCAACGGCGTGACCACGGCGATAGAGCGCGGCGTGCACTTCACCGGTAAGTTGCCAAGGGCTGGGCAGGCCGAGCGGCAACGCCGCATGCGCCTCAGTGTTGTCGAGGTCGGCGGCCGCAATCGCCGCGTCGATATGCACCGAGGTGCCGAGCAACTTTGGGCCAATACGCGAGAGTTCGGCCCCAATTGCCGCGACCTCGGCATAGCGGCGCCTTGGCACGTTGTCGTGGTCGAGGATCCCGCACCAGTATTCCTCAGCGCCGAAGCGACAGGTGCGCCACCGGAAGAATAGCAGGCCGTCGCCACCGCGCGCCAAAGTTGAGTAAGCCATGCGCCGCAGTTCGCCAGGCTCTGGGTTGTCGAGCAAGTAGTCACCCTGGCCGCCCGGCCCCGATTGATGCTCGAGCACCAAGAAATTGCCGGTCCAAGCGCGTGCCGCATCCAACCAAAGCGCTTGAGTGGCACCGCGCTCGGCAGGCTCGTATGCAAACATTGGATACACGTCGTAGCCGAGCACGTCGAGGTCACGTCCAAAATCGCCGCGATAGTCAATGCGCGCAAACAGCCCATTGTGGGTAACCCACCAGCGGGGTTGCACCGCTCGCAGGATTTGGACCTGTTCGGCTTGAAAACGCGCCGCAGCCAATGCCATGAACCTCGAATAGTCGAGCAATTGTGCTGGGTTGCAGTGGGTCGGACGCTCTCGGATCGGTGTTGGTACCTCTTCGAAAGCGCGATAGGTCTGCGACCAGAATTGGGTGCCCCAGGCGTGATTGAGCGCGGCGACGTCAGCGTTGAACTTCTTGCGCAGAAACTCTTGCCAAGCAACTTGAGCGGCAACGCTGTGGTCCTCGGCGATCTGACAGTGGATTTCGTTGTCGGTTTGCCACCCGACCACGTGGGCTTGATCGCGGAAGTGCTCAGCCATCGCGCGGGTAATGCGCTGCCCATAGTCGCGGAAGGCTGGGTGTGCATAGCTCGCATGCTGGCGCGAGCCGTGCCGCATCGGGCGCCCCTGCCCATCCACTTTGACGATATCGGGATGCTTGAGAGTTAGCCAGCGTGGTGGCGTGGCCGTTGGGGTGCAGAGAATAGACTCGATGCCGCGAGCGCCGAGGTACGCCACGGTCTGGTCGAAAAGCGAAAAATCGAACTGCCCTTCCTCAGGTTCCATCAAATCCCAGGCAAATTCCGCCAGGCGCACCACGTTCATTCCCGCCGAACACATGCGTTCGGCGTCAAGCTCGAGTGTTTCGATTTCGCCATGCTCGGGGTAGTAGACAGCGCCAAAGTAGAAACGCGGTAATGCGGCGGGGCGTCGATGGCAGATGCGCAAGGTCATGCTAGGCGACGAGCTCCCGCACGATCTCGGGCACCAGTTCCGATGCTGCGCCGCGCGCGGCGTAGCCACGCCTCGAGCGCTCTGCCAATTCCGAAAACGGATTGGCCTTCGGGTTTACGTCGATGATTGGTGTGCCCAGTCGGAAGCAGAGTTGGCCAATTTGCGCCGGCAGATTGGTGGCCCCACTGGTGCCCACAACGATCAGTAGATCGGCACTACCGGCGGCCTTTATCGCACTTTCAGCGCGATAAAGCAACTCATCGTAGCACTCGTCGAACCAGAGCACATGTGGGCGCAACCAACCCCTGCAGCGTGGGCAAGTGAGCCGTGCTCGGTCGTTGTCGGACAGTAGTGTGGTCGCGTCGCGCCAACCAAAATCAGCCATGTTGAGCAGCCCGACGCCACAATCGTCCGAACACCTTACCCAAGCGGCATCGCCATGGATGCAGTAGGTACGTTCGATGGACGAGCCTGCGCGACGATGTAGCCCATCGATGTTCTGCGTAACGAGGTGAAACCGATCGCTGAAGTGGCGCTCAAGCTCGACCAATGCACGATGTGCGGGGTTGGGATCGAAGTTGCGACAGATGCCGAACCGATAGAGGTACCAACGCCACACCTCGTCGGGCTGGCGCTGGAACATGCGCCGCGTGGCCATCTCTTCAGGCATATAATTGCGCGACCCGACAACCCAATAGCCATCGTTTCCGCGAAAGGTCGGGATCCCACTTTCGGCCGATATCCCCGCACCAGTGAGAATGCAAACCTTGCCCGCCCGCGACGATTTGAGGATCTCTCGAAGCCTATCGTCCATGTTCGCCTCTTCTCGCGAAAGCCGCGTCGATAGGTTCTCCGCGAAGCGCGGCTACTTGTTCTGGTTAGGATTCTTAGCCGCTTCGCGCATCTTGGACTCGTCGAGCTCTTTGACGCGCAACGCGATGCGCTCTTTGACCGCTTTGCTCTCGACCACGAGCTCATTGTACTTCTTCAGGCGTTTTTCGCGCTCGGTCGCGGTCTCGGGGTAACCCTTGGCCGCGGCTTCGGCCTTGAGGTAATCCGCATACGCTTTCCACGCGGTGATCGCGCTATCGCGCAAGGCTTGACGCTCCTTGATATCTGCGAGTACGAAGAGCGCCGCTGCGTGGGTCTTGGTGTCCTTGTTCGAAAGGCGCAAGGCATCCTGATACACGACCTCGGCATCCGTCAATTTGCCTTCACGCACCAGGATTTGACCGCGACGGAAATGCCCCAGCGGGTTCTTGGGATCGATGCCAATCGCCGCCTGATAAGCCTCTTGTGCCTTGGCAAAATCGCGCGCAAGTGCGGCTTCATCGCCGCGACGGATCGCCTCCCAATAGGGACTGACTCCCTTTTTGCCCGCAGGATCTCTGCGTACGCCTGAAGCGTCCTTGGTGACGCCTTCGCTTGCCTTCGTTGTCTCAGTTTTCGCTTCAGATCTCTTGTCAGTTGTGGTTTTGACTTCAGTCTTGTCCGAGTCTGACTTGACTCCAACGCCAATCGCGAGACTGGGCTTGCCACCGTCGGCTAGAGCAACGCTCGACAGCAATAGGCAACCAGTGGTGACAGCAATGCAGCGACGAAGAAGCATGGGGACGATCCTCCAGAGGAGCCCAAGCCTATCATGGACTCCGGGATATCGAGCTCATTTTGGCCCTGGCGGCAACTTCTTGCGCTGTTTGGCGGGGAAGTCTGGTGGCTGGCGGCTACTTCTGACACACCCGCACGTAGTCCACGAGCAGTTGCTGGGGAAACACGGTGGTGGTGTCGGGGCTACCGGGCCAAGTGCCACCAACGGCCACGTTGAGGATAATGAAGAACGGATGAGTATAGACCCAAGTTCCCCCGCTCGGTACGTCGGCCGTGGTCTTCGTTGAATACAACGTGTTGTCCACGTACCAGCGAACACTTGTTGCGTCCCACTCGACGGCAAACACATGGAAAGCCAAACCCACTGCGGCCGCCAACGTGGTCTGTGCTGTAAGCGGACTGCCACCTGAATAACCCGGACCATGCAGCGAGGCATGGATAATGTTCGGCTCTTTGCCGATATTCTCCATGATGTCGAGCTCGCCGCAGGCGGGCCAGCTGTTGGTGGCAATATCATTGCCGAGCATCCAAAATGCTGGCCAAATTCCTTGCCCCACCGGGATTTTCATCCGACCTTCAATGCGACCGTATTGCCAAGCATGCAGGCCTTGCGTCTTGAGGCGTGCGGAGGTGTAGGCCAGGCCGCCAATGGCTTCCTTCTGCGCCGTGATCGCCAAGTTGCCATTGCCATCCAACGCCGCGTTGTTGGTGCTGTTGGTGTAGTACTCGAGCTCGCTGTTGCCCCACCCATTGCTTCCATTGCCCAAGTCATTTGCCCAATTCGTTGCATCGACGGCACTGCCCGAGGCTCCGTTGAACTCATCCGACCACACGAGCTTCCAGCCACTACCAATGCAACCCGGGGTAGCACTGGCGCCGGCACTGGCAACACCACCGGTCGTCGAAGAACCACCCGAGATATTGCCACTCTTGCCCATGCCACCGGCAGCGATGCTACCACCTGTTGCTGCGCCGCCTTGGCTCGACGTGCCACCGGCAGCGATGCTACCACCTGTTGCTGCGCCGCCTTGGCTCGACGTGCCGCCGGTGATCACGGCGCCACCGGTTGCGTTGCCGCCTCTATTGAGTGTGCCGCCTTGGTTGTTGGTTTGCCCGCCCGTGGTAACGACACTGCCCGAACTCGCGGTCATACCGCTATTGCCGGCGGCGCTGCTCGCGCCGCCCGACGTCGAGCTGCTGGGATTCAGTGAGGTACCCGAGCAACCGAGCGAAAGCGTGATGAGCAAGCAGGTATGCGCTACGCGTTGGCGGCAAGGAGACATGGTGACGACTAGGGTGGCACGCAACGCAGGCCTTCGCCATGCGCGAGCATTCCTGATGGTCCTCCACACTGCGTCGAAGGTCCGCGGCAAGAAGCGACGACATGTACCTACGCCTGTTCGTTCGGAAGCAAGCCAATTCTCGAGTCCGCAGCAACGAGGGTTTCGTCTCGCACAAGTTGCCCGGCGGCGCCAGTCGAATGGCCTTGCGCCGATTCGCTCCGAGGCGGAGCCGCGTCGATCGCCACGGGGTGTTGGCCAGTGGTCACCCCACTGCCAGAACCAGAAACCAATTGGATGACCCGTGACAACGCAGAGACTTCGCCGTCGCCACTCGGTGGCTCAGCAGGGCTGTACCCAAGTTTGCGCAACTGGTGAGCATTGCCCAATTTGGCGAGCAGCTGCTGGCATTCAAGTTCATACGCCTCCACCTTCGACCGGTCATTGCTGGCACGAAATGCCTTTGCTAACAGGTGCGCTGTCTTCGCACGCTCAAAAGCGTCCTCCAGTTGCACTGAGAGCGCGTGAGCCTTCTGCAGGTCGACAATCGCCAACCCTGGGGCACCCTCGGCCAGGGCAATGCTGCCGAGAATCTTGTGCGCGCGGCACCGGTGCAGGTCGTGTGTAAGTGTCAAGGTCGCATTGCGTTCATCGACTCGGTTCACAAGATTCTTGGCTCGCTCTAGGTCATTGCGGTCGAGAGCTAGTGTGGCCAGAGCAAGCAAAATCGACTGGTGAAGTTCCCAGCAGGCAGCTTCGGGTTGCGACGTGATTCCAGCAGCTTCTTCCAGACAGTCTTGGGCGTCTTCGAGTTGTTCCCAGTTGTGCAATGCCATGCCGCGCAGTAGCAACCCAAGACCCAATATGAGCGGATTTTCCAAAGAACGGCCGACTCGAATCACTTCGTCGGCAATGTCTTGGGCTTCGCCCGTGCGCCCTGCGTCGAGGTAGGTCATCCCCAGCCACACCTTAGACTTGCTTTGAACAAACACGACCTCTGCTTGGGACGCTTTCTCGACAAATCGATGCCAAGCCTGCTCGGTTTCCGCGACCTTTCCTTGACGGAATGCGACGAAGACACGTACTTCCATCAGCCAAGATTCGAGCAGCGCCGTCGGGTGTTGTCGAACGTACGCTTCGAGGGGCTTCCACCACGGTGAACTCAGCGTGTAGCCGCGCGTCAAATCCACCCACAAACGCGTGATAAGTGCACCGCCGGTCGCGTGCACACGATCGTGCTCCGATATCGGTGTAACTCGATCGGCTTCGAGGATCTTGAGTGCCTCTTCGGAGCCGGCGGCGGCCTCATCCAACCGGTTCATCAGCAGCAATGTGTAGACTCGCGCCATCAGGTAGCCCACTCGGGGTAGTCTCTGCGCGGAGTAGACAAGGGGTAGGAGTTGCTCGGCTGCGTCAAGCGCCGACTGCAAGCGCCCGGAGTACGTGTAACAATTCGAGAGGTAGGTGGTTGCCGCAAATGAGTCCAAAAGTTTGGCTATCGTGGATTTCAGCGCCCGCGGCTTGAGCCGCAAAGTGTTGAGCACAACAGTTAGCGTGACACAGACAGCAACCGCGACCGTAGCGCCCAACACTCGACTGATCGGAATAATCGCCCAAAGCAAGCCATACCGGAGGTGATACCGGCGGGCACGCTCCAAATATTCCGGACCCCGCTTGTGGTCGTGGTAAAAGCAGATGCGGCCTAGGCGATCGTTCAATTTTAGTTCGAGTTCGCGCCGACGCCAAAGTGAGGCAGCCGGAAGAAGCTCGAAAGCCCGCAGGTAGGCCTCGCGCGCGTCGAAATAGGCAAAACCTTGGTAGCGAGTGTCACCCGCCCGGACCAAGTATTCAATCGCGCGTCGCGCATCGCCTGCCTCGGCGAAGTGATGACCCAATTCCGCAGCGCGCACCTGTTCTTCGCCGCCCCGCCGACAAATTACCTGCGCCACACGGGCATGGAGGGCTTGACGTTCTGCCGACGCAAGCCCCTGATAGAGCACCTCGCGCAAGCGCGGGTGTTGGATTCGCAGTTGGCGCTCATGCACGTCAGCGAGTTCTTTTTGCCGAAGTTCGTCGATCGCGTCCAAGAATTCTTCGGCACTGGTTTCCATCAGCGAATGCCCAAGGTCAAAGTCGATGGCGCGACCAACGACTGCGCCGATGCGCGCCAGGGTCAGCGCGGAGGGTGACAATTGCGCGATTCGCCTTTCGAGTGCTTCAGAGAGGCTCTGTGGCAGTTCAGAAACATCGAGTGTGTCGGGAAGCTCAACGCGAGTTCGCCTGCGTTCGATTTTCCCACGTGCGGCCAAATCCCTAAGGATTTCGAGCACAAAGTAGACATTTCCGGAACAGGTACTTTCGAGAGCATCGAGCAGACTGGGACTGGGGGTGACTGGGCCAAGCGCTCCGATGATAACTTCACCGACCTGCTCCCGCGTCATGCGGTCGACTTCTAGGCGACGACTCAATGTCAAGAGGTGAGCGAGCGACTGCGAGGCGCATTCGCCCGCCCGCTTGGTAGCGATGATAGCGATGTTGCCGTGAAGACCTGTAGCGATGACGCTGATCAGGGCCTCGATGCTGGCAGCATCTGCAAGGTGAATGTCGTCGATCGCCAACACGATGCTTCGGTGCTTGGTGATCTCGTCGAGGAACGTGGCCAGGGCCAGGTGCAGCGCCCGGCGCGCAGCAACCGGATCGAGGTCCTGTTCGATAGCGGCGCCATGGATTCTTGGTCGACCCATTCCGAGCGCGTAGATCCCGCCAACGCGTGACAGTGCAACTTCAGCCGATGGCAAGTGCAACAACGGAGCAACCAGTGCTTGGAGCACATCGTAGGCTTCGGCGGCAAATCCGTGCCCATTGGCCCGAGCAACTATTGCCCCGTGCATGCCTATCTCGAGCAGGGCTTCGTCGAGCAATCGCGTTTTGCCGGCCCCCGCTGGCCCCACAATCACGGTTGGGTTCGGCTTGCCGGAGTGCGCCGCGGCGACTGCGTTACGCAGCTCGGCGAGTTCGCGGGCGCGTCCCACGAGTGCTGGCGTGCGCAAATATATGGTCGGATCGGGGTTGAAATCCGTGTCGGCAAACTCGCTGAGCCGAGCAACTACTTCCATCGCACTTGCCGGACGATTGGTAGGCTCGGGCGCCAGCAGGTCCCCCACGAGACGCGCAAATTCCGCCGGAATGTCCGGGCAAATCTCGCGCAGGTCGCGCGGGCGTTCCGTTTTGTGCTTCAGCAACTGCACTCCCGTCGACACTTCGAACGGGAGTTGGCCCGTGCTGATTTCGTAGGCCAAGACGCCCAGTGCGTAGAGGTCGCCCCGAACATCGGTGGGTGATCCTAGCCAAGCCTCAGGAGCCAAGTAGGCAAGTGTGCCGGCAACGGCGGCGTTCTTGTGTCCCACCTGCGCCGCAAGCCCGAAGTCCATCAGCTTCACGTCGATGGAATCGCCCGGCGCGGTCGGCAGCACGCGAACATTGGCCGGCTTGACATCGCGATGCACGTAGCCACGCGCGTGCATGAAGGCTAGGACGTCGGCGATCGACAGCAACAATCGGAAAGTCGAGGCGAGAGGCAGCGAGCCGACCGAGGACAGATCTTCCCCGCCGAGGAGCTCCATCGTAAAGTACGAGGAGCCGCTTTCTAGGAGCCCATAATCGAAAACTTGGACGAGCCTTGGGTGTCGCAGACGCGACATGGCTCGAAACTCCTGTTGAAGAAAGAGCAGGTTGCGAGGTTCGTCCTCCGATAACTTGAGCAGCTTCAGCGCGACTTCCCGCTCGAGCAGGCCGTCGTAGGCTCGGTAGACGACGCTCATCCCTCCGTGCCCCAACTCGGCCAACACGCGGTAGCGCCCACCAACAATTTCGTTAGGGGCAATCCGCGGTGGGCGACTGGGATGCACGATGTCCAAGGTTAGCGCTTGGTACGGCTCAAACCCGTGGATTGCTGTAGGGCGAGCCCAAAAACGCAGATTTCCCTACCCACGCCGGCTCAAAACGACGAAACCTGTGACGCCGACACCAGCGTCTCGCGCGTTCAGCATTCCGCGGCCCAGAAGCTGACTTCGCGATGACTCCGCTCCGACCGAGCGGTCCGACTGGGAGGTGAAGCCGTAACCAGTTGCTGGCAACGACGCATGTCCCTGGCACCTGGCAGTCGTCACGCCGTGGGCAAGTGGGTTTTCTTGGAGTGAACAAAGCGCTAGGACCGCTTGTGACACTGGAGGCACCCATGCGCGTACTCTTCATTGGTGGAACGGGAATCATTAGCAGTGCCGTAAGCCGTCTGGCAGTTTCGCGCGGCATCGACCTTTGGCTTTGCAATCGTGGCGAACACCGCGTGACGATCGAGGGTGCTCGTCAAGTGCGAGCGGACATCAACGACATCGTCGCCGTGCGCGCCGCGCTCGGTGACGCCAAGTTCGATGCCGTCGTCGATTGGGTCGCGTACGAGCCATCGCACGTCGAACGCGACATAACCCTGTTCGCGAGTCGCACTGCGCAGTATGTCTTTATTTCCTCGGCATCAGCGTATGAAAAGCCTTCGCGCACGCCGATCATCACCGAGTCGACTCCATTGAAGAACCCCTTCTGGGAGTATTCGCGCAACAAAATTGCATGCGAAGACTTGTTGGTTCGGGCCTATCGCGAGAAGGACTTTCCGGCAACAATCGTGCGCCCAAGCCTCACCTACGATACCGTGTTGCCAATCGCGATCGGTGGGTGGGGTTGTGCCACCTTTTTGGACCGCCTAAAGGGTGGTCGCCCGATCATCGTGCACGGCGATGGCACGAGCCTTTGGACCGTCACTCACGCCGATGACTTTGCCAAGGGCTTCGTCCCACTGCTTGGTCACCCAATGGCTATTGGACAGAGCTACCACATCACCACCGATGAAGTGCTCACTTGGAATCAGATCTACCGGACGGTCGCAGACGCACTCGGGGTGACGCCAAACATGGTTTACATCCCATCCGAGTTCATCGCGTCGGTGGAACCGTCCATGGGCCCCAGTCTGCTTGGCGACAAGGCACACAGTGCCGTCTTCGACAACAGCAAGATCAAGCGGCTGGTGCCCGACTTCGTCGCAACCATTCCATTCCACGCCGGGATCAGAAGGACGATAGCCTGGTTCGAGGCCGAGCCGACACGCTGGGTCGTCCACCCTGACGTCCATGCCGCGATGGATCGAGTCATCGCTGCTTGGCGTCGCTAGGTGGCAGCCACCCACCTTGCCCTATAGGTATGCCGAAGTGTGTCGGCATCTTGGAGTCACGTGTGCCCGAGACTTGGGTAATGGACAGGCTTAGCCGTAGTACCATCAAGGTACCTAGCCCGATGGGCCGCCAGAGCTCATGAAGCCACCAACCACCAACTTGGCCCCGCACGGCGCTCACGTTTACAGAGTGTGGTTGGCTCGACCGGGCACCAGTTCTCATGATTGATGGTCGCAACACGCTGGCAACGATTGTGCAGAGCTCTGCAGTCTCTCTGTTTCAAGTCTACGCCATCGCGGTTGCTCCAATCATTGCGTCGCGGACTCTGCCGAGTAATCTCGATCTGCAACTCTCCTCTACTGTCAGTTTCTCGAGTCCAGTACTCAGCGGCAACCTCTGCTTGTTTCTGCCCCCGGACCTCGCTGCCATGGCAAAATGGCCCGGACAAAAGGCACTCGATCCCAAAGATTGGACGCGAGAGTTATGCAATCAACTTCTCGGCCGTATCAAGAATCGTCTTCATGGCTGTGACATCGACTTGCGCACTGGTTTGCCTATGAGCGTCACTGGCACGCTGCTCGACCGCCATCGTTCTGGCAAATCCCCAGAGGTGGTCTTTGGGTTTCGAACATTGCGCGGTGAAGTCATCGTCACCATAGCAGGAGCAATCGACTTTGCGCGGATTCACTACACCGGCAAGAACGTTTCAGCGCAAGAGGGCGATGTGATCATATTTTAAGGGCTTCGAGGCCGATATTGGCGTGACAAAAGCGCTAGTCCGGGAGGCATGCATGAAGAAGATTCTAATTGTCGACGACTCCGAAACGATCCGGATCACCGTGTCGACCACCCTCGAGGGTGCCGGCTTCACCGTGGTGCAAGCCGTTGATGGAATCGACGGGTTGGCAAAACTTGCAGAGAACGACGTCTCGCTTATCATTTTAGACGTGAACATGCCGCGCCTGGGAGGGCTCGAAATGCTCGAGCGAATCCAAGCTGAGCCAAAGTTTTCGAAAATCCCCGTGGTGATGTTAACAACCGAAGCGCACTTCAGCCTGATCGAACGCGCGAAAAAATTAGGGGCCAAAGGTTGGATGATCAAGCCGGTTAAGCCAGAAAACCTGATTGCCGCTGCAAAAAAAATATCGACGTAGGGGGCTGCGATGTATCTCGAGAAACCAACCGTCACCGATCAGATCAACGATTTGGCTGCAAATGCCTGCAGCGAGCTGTTCGCCGATTACGGCGTCGCTCTCGCGCGAGGGCATTTCGATTGGAGTGCGTCGAACGATCCGTTGCTATCCAGTGTGATGGGGTTTGTGTGCGAGCCGCTGCGGGGTACCTGCCTGCTCGTTTGCGAACGGGGACCACTTGAAACCTCTTGTCCGCCCGGTGGGCGAGCACGCGATTGGATTGGTGAGCTGGCAAATCAACTCGTTGGCAGGCTCAAGATAAAGCTGCTCGCCTACGAAATCGACGTTGCCCTGACAACGCCTATTGTTCTGCAAGGCATTCGGATCCAGCCGCTACCGAGAACGGCAACCGAGCCCGCTATGTTCTCCAACCCTGCTGGGGTCGTGCTTGTCTGGACTGAGGTGGAAGTAGCTAGCGGTTTCAGCTTACCCGCTCCGCGCCCACCGGAAGCCGGCGAGACGGGCGAGATGATGTTGTTCTGACTCGCTCAGAAGGCATACACGTCGCTGGTCGACAATAGTACCTGCTGATGCTCCAAAAGCACCGCCTTCGACGTTGCAATGTCGCTGGTGCGTAGAATCACATAGGCCTTCTCGCGCAACGCAAACGCGTACATGTAGTCGATGCTGATCCCGCAATTCGACAGGATCTCGAGTGCACGATGCAGGGCGCCCGGGGCGTTGGGTGTGGTCAAGCACAGGACGTCAGTCAGGCTCACCGAGAACCCGAGTTCCAAAAGCACTGCTCGCGCGCGCTCGGGCTCGGAAACGACCATCCTCAACACTCCGAACTCGGATGTGTCGGCAAGGCTTTGCGCCGTGATGTTGATGTTTTGGCTAGCAAGCGCTGCGGTGACTTCCGTCAGGCGCCCCGAGCGGTTCTCTAGAAATACCGATAGTTGCTTGATAATCATGACACCTCTGTCAATTGGCGAGTAAAACTAGGCAAGCTTGCGCTTGTCGAGGACACGCTTGGCTTTGCCCTCACTGCGTTCGATGGTTCTCGGTTCGACGAGCCTCACGTCGATGCCAAGACCTAACGCACTTTCTAGCGCACTACGCACGCGGCGGGTGAACGATTCGAGCTGCCCTATTGTGTCAGAAAAGACCTGCTCGTCCACTTCCACTAGCAATGACAACTTGTCTAGATTGTGTTCGCGTTCGACAACAAGCAAGTAATGCGGCGCAAGATCCGATATCTCGAGCAGCACGGCTTCGATCTGCGAGGGGAACAGGTTGACGCCACGGATGATCAGCATGTCGTCGCTGCGTGCCAGGCATTTTCGCATTCGCGTCGACGTGCGACCGCATTTGCAGGGCGTTCGCTCGAGCTCAGTCAAATCGCGGGTGCGGTAGCGTATGAGTGGCAACCCTTCCTTCGTCACCGTGGTGAACACCAGTTCGCCGCGCTCGCCGGGCGCAAGTTGCTTGCCGGATTCAGCATCGATGACTTCGGGCACGAAATGATCGTCTTGAATGTGAAGCCCCGCACGCTTGGTGCACTCGCAGGCCACGCCTGGCCCAATGATCTCGCTTAAGCCATAGATGTCGAGGGCGACAATGCCGAGCTGCTGCTCGATCTCCCGACGCATGCCCTCCGTCCAGGGTTCGGCGCCAAAGATGCCGACCCGCAATTTCAGGTCCTCGCGGGCAATTTTCAGCTCGCGCATCGCCTCGGCCAGGTAAAGCGCGTACGACGGAGTGCACGCCAAGACAGTCGTGCCAAAGTCGCGCATGAGCTGCAGTTGACGTTTGGTATTGCCGCCTGAAATCGGTAGCACGGTCGAACCCAAGAGTTCGGCGCCGTAGTGCAGTCCCAACCCACCAGTGAAGAGGCCGTAGCCGTAGGCAACTTGGACAACGTCGTCGGAACCCACACCAGCACCCGCGAGGCAGCGCGCCACGACCTCCGACCAGAGCTTTATGTCCGCCGCCGTATAACCGACCACAGTGGCTCGACCGGTCGTGCCGGACGAAGCGTGAAGGCGAACAATCTGTCGCTTGGGCGCGGCAAATAGGCCAAATGGATAGCCCTCGCGCAGATCTTCTTTGGTCGTAAAGGGCAGCTTATCGAGATCGTCGAGGGAGCAAATGTCCTCAGGCACGAGGCCCGTGCGCTCCATCTTCGCACGGTAGGACGGCACCGTCTGGTAGATCCGAGCGACGACCTGTCGCAAGGCGATCCCCTGACGCTCCGTTCGCTCGTCGGCACTCATGCACTCGGCGGACTTGTTCCAGATCATGTTGGCATTCCTCTCTGACCTAGGCGTGGGTAGGGTGGTGCGGTTCGGTTGCTAGCCTGTAGCCACGGTCGAACGCTTCGAGATTGACGGCGCAGTGTGCTGCTCGAACGCTCGCTCGGATCGCCTGGTGCCACGGAGCTGTGTCGGCGCCGATATGCCCGGCGTACGCGCCAATTAGGATGGTGTTCACGGTCTTGGCGTTACCCATCGCCGTCGCCTCGGCACGGGCATCGATAGCGAACGTTTTTATCGGTAGTTCAGCAAAGCGCTTGAGCAAATCCAGTGGGTACGCGGCCGCACCCGTCAGCACCGGCAACGGCAGGATCTGCTGGGTGTTGACCAGAAGCACCCCGCCCGATCTAAGCATGGAAACGTAGCGTGCCGCCTCAAGCAGCTCGAATGCCATCACGACGTCTGCGTTGCCGGCTTCAATGACGGGCGAATGCACCGCTTCGCCAAACCGCACGTGGGTGACCACACTGCCACCGCGCTGCGACATGCCATGGATCTCGGACACCTTTACCATCAGGCCTTGCGCTGAGGCAAAGTGCCCGAGAATGCGCGCCGCTAGCAGCGCCCCTTGCCCGCCAACGGCGGAGATCAAGATGTTGTGCGTTATCGTCATGGTTTGCCTAGGGAGTCGTGGGCAGGGGCATCAATGGCTGGGATACCGCGTCGAACCGACAAGTGTCTACACAAAGGCCACAGCCAGCACAGAGCGTTGGATCGATCTCGACGACGGATTCACCCAAAGACAGCGCCGGGCAGCCAAGACGCAGACAAACCTTGCAGGCCTCACATTTTTCTGCGTCGACGACGACGGGCAACCCTTTGGGCACGGCGCCGCGCTTGAGCACGCAGGCTCGGCGCGTCACGATGACCGAAATGTCCTCACGTGCCACTTCCTCTTTGATTACGCTTTCGAGGGCGTCAAGGTCATAGGCGTCGACCTCGCGCACGTTGGAAATGCCCAAAGCTTTGGCCAAAGCGACGAAGTCGAGCACCGGCGCGGGCTTACCCGAACTGCGTCTGCCTGTCGAAGGATTCTCCTGGTGCCCGGTCATCGCTGTGGTCTCGTTGTCGAGAATGATGACGGTCGAGACGCCGCGGTTGTAGACAACATCAATCAGCCCGGTGACGCCCGAGTGCCAGAAAGTCGAGTCGCCAATCACCGCGACTGTCTTCTTGGCAAATTCGGGACCGCGCGCCTTTTCGTAGCCAAAGGCCATCCCGATGCTGGCGCCCATGCAAATCGCAGTTTCCATGGCGTTCAAGGGCGGAAACGCAGCCAGGGTGTAGCACCCGATGTCGCCGCACACGTGAAGCTTCAGCTTGCGCAGCACGGCGAATGGGCCACGGTGATGACAACCCGGACACAGTACCGGCGGCCGCAACGGTAAATCGCCGAGCCTACGCGTGTCAAGTCGAGGTGTCACGCCTAAGTCGAGTGCCTCGCGCACAATCTCGGGGCTGAGCTCGCCGATGATCGGAACGCGCTCCTTGCCAGTGACCGCGATCCCCCACGCGCGTAGCTGTTGTTCGAAGATTGGCTCGAGTTCTTCGACCACGACGATGCGTTCGCATCGCCTGGCAAATTCGAGCAATTGCTGACGCGGCAGCGGATAGCTCATGCCAAGTTTGAACACGCTGGCCTCGGGCGCCACCTCCCGAACGTATTGGTACGCAGCACCGCTAGTAACAATACCAAGCTTTGCCGCGCGCAGTTCGACGCGATTGAGCGGAGTCGATTCAGCTTCAGCTTCAAGGTCACGCAAGCGTTGCTCGGCGATCACACGACGCTTCTTGGCGAAAGCGGGGGCCACAATGTATTTGCCCACGCGCTGGTCGTGGTCGCGTAGCCCGACGTCGAGGCGCGGGTGAGTTTCGACGAGGCTCATCGAATGCGCCACGCGTGTGGTCAAGCGCACGATAACTACGGTGTCGTGGCGTTCGCTCAGCTCGAAGGCCGCCCGAATGAAGTCGAGGCACTCTTGGCTGTCCGCAGGCTCAAGCACCGGCAGTTTGCCAGCTATGCCAAAGTAGCGGGTATCTTGTTCGTTTTGTGAACTGTGCTGGCCAGGATCGTCGGCGACAACGACCACGAGCCCTGCGTTGACCCCGGGGTAGGCGATCGACAAAAGTGGGTCCATGGCCACGTTGAGGCCAACGTGTTTCATCGAGACGATGCTGCGCGCACCGGCGATGCAGGCGCCAATGCCGATCTCGAGCGCCACTTTCTCGTTGACGCTAAACTCGCTATCAATTTCCGTGTACTCGGCAAGGTACTCGGTAATCTCTGTGCTGGGGGTTCCGGGGTAGGCGGTGGCCACTCGAACGCCCGCTTCCCAAGCGCCGCGCGCTATGGCTTCGTTGCCTAGCATCAGCTGTCGCATAGTGATTCGTAGCAAAATCCGTAGCGGCCGGACACCGATGATCGGCGCTGGGAGGTGGACGCTAGCGCACTTGCCGCGGTGTCGTGGAAAGCGTTGCTCCTAATATCGCCCCGAGCGCAGGGATTGCGCGATTCTCAACCACGCCGCGCCGACAAGAAATGCTCAACGTTGCCTTTGGGTCCGGGCACGCGGCAATCGCATTGTCCAAGCAATTCGAAGCCCGCATCGCACACGGCACGCGCTGCCTGTTCAATCGCCGCTTGCCTCACCTCGGGGTCACGAATCACGCCCCTGCCACGCTGGACTGCTTCGCGGCCTGCTTGGAACTGGGGCTTGACGAGTGCCAGCAACTGACCGCCGGGGCGAACGATTTGAGCGATTGCTCCGGTGAGTTTCTCGAGCCCGATGAAAGACGCATCGACAACTACCCAATCGATCGGTTCAGCGAAATCAGTGGCCACTAAATAGCGAGCATTGACGCGGTCACGAAGAATGACGCGCGGGTCGCGCAGCAGTTTCGGCGCAAGCTGCGCCTGCCCCACGTCGACCGCGTAGACTTTCACCGCTCCGTGCTGCAGCAAACAGTCCGTGAATCCACCGGTTGACGCACCGATGTCCACACAAACAGCACCAGCTGGTAAGAGCGATAGATCTTCGAGTGCAAAAGCCAGCTTGTCGCCGCCACGAGAAACGTAAGCTTCTGCCCGCTTGATCGTCAGTTCGAGATCGGGCCACACTTGCGTGCCGGCCTTGTCTATCCGGTTTTCACCGGTGAACACTCGACCAGCCATAATCAGCGCTTGAGCTTGGCTCCGCGTTTCGCAGAGTCCCCGTTCGACGAGGAGGACATCGACCCGTGTCTTCACGATGAGCGGATTATGACGCCTCCACGTGTAGGTACAGTAGAATTGCGCCCACAATCTGTTCGCAAGTCCAGGATTTGCGACCTATCAGCCACTCGCCCCATCGGGCCAGCGCCATTGAGCCCGCTCGAGTCTTGCCTTGACGCGACGAAATGGGGCAGGATCCGCGTCCTTGGATGATGAGGTGCCTGGGTCACTACGACCTTTTTGCCTCGAACTGAAACTGAAGGAGCAGATCGATGATGAAGCATTCCGTGACGGCAGCTCTTGCGCTGGCCACCACCACATTTGGTTTTGCCGCATTCGCCCAACAACCGGGGGTCGGCGCAGAAGGGAGTGCCGCCGTCGGCACTGGCACACAAGGTGGCCTCGCTACCGAAGCTACCCCAGCAGCCGCGCCTGTTGCTGCCCCGGCTGTGGCGCCAGCACCCGTAGCCGTCGCGCCGGCGGCAGCGGTTGGCGAGAGCGATCACGACGCCATGGTGGGGCGTCTCGCCATTGGGTACCTCGGGTTCATGAACATGCCCTATGGTGCCACCAGCAATGCAGGTTCGAATGGTGCAAGCGCCTACGCGGCCGCACCCATCATCGGCATGCGCTATTGGCTCAACCCAGGTCTGGGGATCGACGTTGGCCTCGGCATTACGACGACCTTTGGGACATCGAAAGCCGAAAGTGGGGGCGTGGCGGTCTCGACGAACGCGACTGCACCGACCGGAATTGGAGTGCACTTCGGCATGCCGATCGCGTTGAAGTCGGCAAAACACTACTCGTTCCAAATCATTCCCGAAATGAACCTCGCCTACGCGCAGCAGGCGATCGCCGCAACGACTGGTGCTACGGCCACTCCTGCCTCGGACCTTTCCGGCCTCCACTTCGATCTAGGTGCTCGTGCCGGGGCCGAGCTACACTTTGGGTTTATCGGCGTGCCAGAGCTATCGCTGGTTGGCTCGGTAGGGCTACGGGCCTCGATCAATCAGACCAAGACCGAAACCACTCCTGCGAACGCCCCTACCATCAAGTACTCGGATTCTCGCACCGTTATCGAGACCACCGTCGGCAACAACCCCTGGGATATTTTCACCGGCGGGATCTCGGCGTTCTACTACCTCTAATCTCGGCACTCTTCGGCGTTTCATCGATTGGCGCGCGTTGGCCATCCGGGCAGCGCGCGCCCCTTCACGGAGGTTCGGATGCGTCTATTGAAATTCAGCGTGCCCTTGGTGGCACTCAGCTTGGCCGCCATCGCTGCCTGTGACGGCACTAACTCGACGAACGGGCTAGCGGCGGGCGGTGCGGACAACGAAAGTGTCCCGACGGCTACCCAGCCAGCACCCAATACCGCCACTCAGGCGGCGCCGAATACGGCGACTCAGGCTGCCCCGAATACCGCCACTCAGTCGCCGGCGAATACTGCGGTCCAGGTGCCGCCTTCGTCGGGCGCCGGCACCGGTACCGGCAGCGGCAGCGGCAGCGGCAGCGGGCAGTGCACAGCAGTTTGCAATCACGTGGCATCTCTTGACTGTGGCGTCGTCGCTGCGGATTGCATTGCGGAATGCCCACTCGACAACGCTGGCGCTTGCCAATCGCAAGCGCAGGCATTGGTGACCTGCGCGATGGCTGCCGCGAACTGCACGGCCCTCAACGGCTGCGGGCCGCAATCGACCGCGCTCGATACTTGCCTGGGTGGCAGTTCCACCACGTCGACAACCACCAACACAACAACTCCGACGATATCGAATCCGTCGACATGCAATGTCGGCACGCAATGCGGTAGCTGCACCGTGCTCTGTGACGCTTGCATTTGCTCTTTGCAACTTGTTGGCGTGACGCAGGCCGAGATCGTCGCTGGTTGCGCAGACTACTGCTGACGAACGTCCCTCTAGCTCCCCTCGCGACCCTGGCCAGCGCTAGCCGTTGGCCAGGTTTGGTCAGTTCGGCGTAATCGCGTCTCTGGGTCGAACCGGCGACTATTTGCACAGTTTGCGTTGGGCATGCTCCCTGCAACCGCGCGGCCAAGTTGTCCTGCTCAACGTGGCTCGCGGTGGCCCTGGCGGCTCTGTTCGGGGTACAGTTTTCGCTGCACCCGTACCTCGCGTACCCAACCGCGGCGCTCGCTTTGTGGTTGTTGCGGCGTCAGTTGAGCGCCTATTCGCGCGTGCTGGTGCTCGTAGTCGCCGCCGCTTCGGGTTACTGCGGGCATCGGGCGATCGCGAACTTCGTCGGTGAACGCGACGCCATTCGGCGCGATCTTGGCGCCGCGGCGCGCTGTGGCGGCGAAGGCCAAGTCGTCGAATCGCCGATCTTGCGTGACGGACAATTTGTACTGGTCGTGGATGCCACGTCCATCGTCTGCGACGCGCCGGTGCCCGGTCGGCACCGGCTCCGGCTCGCGGGTGCACCTGACGGCCTCGGCCGCGGCGATATGCTTTCGTTTGTCGCACAGCTTGGCCCGGTCGCGCCATTACGGCAGATCGAACTAAGCAATCCGATCCCGCGTTTGGCCTCACGCGGTGTCGTTGCCAGTGGCGGTGCGCTCAGCATCGAACTCGTCGCCGTAGGCTCGGGTTGGCGTCACGCCATTGATCGGGCACGTTCGTGGGTACGGCGAAGGATCATCGCTACCTATGCGCCCAAGGCTCAAGCACTCGGTCGCGCCTTGGTGTTGGGGGAAAACGACCTTGACCCGAGCGATCAATTGGCGTTCCAACAGAGTGGGCTCTCACACCTACTGGCCGTCAGCGGCACGCATTTGGTGTTTGCCGTCGTGTCGATCGTGTCAGCCTTACGGGCGCTGCTGCTGCGCTGGGAGCGAGTCGCGGCACGGCGCGATGTGAGCCGCAACGTTGCGCCAGCGGGCGCCCTCTTGGCTCTCATCTACGCAGATTTCGCTGGTGGCAGCGGGTCGGCGTGGCGTGCTGCTTGGATGTTGGCAGCCGTCTATACTGCAAGTGCGTGCAATCGACGTCTTAGCGGGCTGCGCGCGCTTGCCATTTCGGTCGTCGTGGGCGTGTTGTACGATCCGCTCGCGGGCTACGACGTCTCGTTCCTGTTGTCGGCGTTGGCAACTTCGGGGCTGGTCGTCATTGGCTCGGCACTGCGACACCCAGTCGAGCGCATTGGTTGCAGGCCGCTGCGCTGGCTTGGTGAGGCGTTGATGACGACCATTTCGGCGATGATCCCCTGCACGCCACTGCTACTCCTGCTCTCGCCCGATATCACCTTGGCTGGGCTCTTTGCCAATGTCATCGCGGGGCCACTCGGCGAAGTCGCCGCGTTGCCGCTCTGCTTAGCACATACCCTCATGGCGCCTTTGCCCTGGCTCGAGCGGGGCTTGGCGCTGGCCGGCTCGGGCGCGCTGCTCACGGTGGGAGCAATTGCCAAGGCGAGCGCCCAAATGAGTTGGGCGCGGGTCGCTCTGCCTCCGCCGACGATCGAGCAGTTTGCGCTGATTGGGCTGGGGGTGCTCGCCACGGCAACGCTGACCGATCCCGCGAACGACAGTAAAAAAAGTCCGAAAGGTCGATATCGGTTCATCCTCTGGTTGCTGGTCGCCATCTGCTTGGGCGTGCTCGAGTGGGCGGCACGACGCGCGGGTGTGCCCGTTGGGGAGCTGCGGGTCACTGCCATTGACGTTGGGCAAGGTGACTCGCTACTCGTCGATCTGCCAGACGGGCGGGCGATGTTGATCGATGGCGGCGGTGCCATCACCGGCGGCCCAGATCCGGGGCAGCGCGTTATCTTGCCGCTGCTGCGTGCCCGACGGCGGAATCGGATCGATATTGCGGTCCTAACGCATCCTCACCCGGACCACTTCGGCGGGTTGCTCACAGTGCTGCGCACCCTCCCAGTTCGCGAATTCTGGGAGGCGGGGGATACGAAGATTGTGTCAGGTGATGACGAGCAGGGCGAGACCGAGCTCGGCCGCCTGCGGCGCGACCTACTCGCCCGGGGCACGCGGATCCGGCACCTGCCGGACCTCTGCACCTCTTATCCAGCGACCAGTGGTGCGTTGGTTCAGGTACTTGGACCCTGCCCAAACGTCGTCGAGGGTCGGCATGCCAACGACCAATCCTTGGTAATTCGGCTCGAATGGGGAGCGCACAGCGCCGTTTTATCCGGCGATGCCGAAACGCTCGAAGAGTCCGACTTGGTGTTGGCTCACGGCGCCCGCTTGCGCGCCGACTTGCTTAAAGTCGGCCACCACGGGAGCCGCACCTCAACCAGTGATGGCTGGCTCGGCGCAGTAGTACCCTCGGTTGCGATCGTGTCGGTGGGGTTACGCAATCGCTTTGGTCATCCCCACCCAACGACGTTGGCGCGCCTCGCGGCGGCCCATGTGCCGGCCTACCGCACCGACGAACTCGGCAGTATCGAGTGGCGCACCGACGGCTCGAAAATCACGCTGCGCACGGCTACGACGCGCCTAAGTGCCACACCACCATGACTCAATGGTTCACATTCGGCGCAATCTTGGCAATTGCTTGGCGCGCAGCGGCGATTTGAGTGACCCGCTCCAACGCGGGCAGCTGGCGCGGTGGCTCGAGATCGCCCATCAGCACCAGCGGTTGCGCGCCCTTGGCGCTGCAGCTCAGAATCAGCAGCGAGGTTGACCCCACTGCTTCGAAGTAGCGCTGTGGCAAAGTGGATACCACCTTCGGCGCAAACACATCCTCGATAGAAAAGTCGCGATTGCCGTGGAAAGACAGCGAGAAAGGATCGGTCGTCGCACGCTGAGCCATGAGTGGGAATCGTAGCTCCTTGGTCAAGCCATCCACGTCATCGCCAAATCCGGCAACAATTGTGAGCTCACGTCGACTCATGGTCGCGCGCAGCGCCAAGAGCCTTGGTACACCGAGTAGTTCCCCAACCGCACCGAGTAAAGTCGAAAGTAGCTGATCGGAGCCACCAGAACGCTTGAGTTCGGCGAAAGCCTGGGCGACCGCAACATCGAGTTTCTCACATCCGCTGGCGGCGGGCGGAACGGATGCCTCAGTAGTTGGAGCCACTTTGGCGAGTTGGATTCGAGCCACCTGAGGTTTGCCGCGTTCGCCACGAACCGTGGCGGTTTTCGGCGCTAATTGGCGGGTTACGACTGGGGTTGGCTCGGTCAACACCAGCGGTTGTGGCCCTAGCGCAGCCAGAGCTTCGTCCCGCTGCAATCCCGCTGCTGCCACGACCTCGCCGCTCGGACCTTGTCCGGAAAGGGTCGCCACGGTGCGGGCGAATCGGCAGGTCTTGGTAGCCGCACCGAGCAGCGATGCGTAGCGCGTCTCGAAGGACTGCTGGGTTGTAATCAGCAACTCCGCAACATCCTCTGGATCGAGTTGGACCAGGTTCTTGTGACGCGCGAGTAGCGAGCGCAACGCGACATCGCGCTCTTCAGCCGTGGTCTCTTCGGCGACGATTTCGCACAATTGGTTCGAGAACTCGGCCAGTGCTGAAAGCTTGTCCTCTTCTCGCTTGAGCTTGCCCGTACGCTCGGGGATCGCGCTCATCGACGCTATCATCTTCGGTGGAAGTCGCCAGCGCTCTGCGATTCCGACACCCAACTTGTGCATCGAGATGCCGAGTATGCGTTCGGAGGCGCTATTCAGGCTGAGCCCTTCCTGCTGCATTACGCTCACGATTTGGTCATAGAGTTCCGGCAGGTAGACAAGCACTAGGTGTTTGCCCAAATTGCGAAACATCGAGCAGACGGTGGCTTGTTCGGCGTCGTCCAGCTCCGCATCGTAGTGTAGTTGCCGCGCAATCTCGCCACTTACCAGCGAATTTATCGCAGATTCGCTGATTCGCTCGGCGTGTTCCTTGTTGCCTTGGTTTTTGAACAGGCTGGTGCTGAGCGCCAACGAACGCACGCGGTCGAATCCCATGATCACGATGGCGTGCTGAATGCTGTAGATCTTGCCGCCGAAGCGGTTCGCATGCGCGGAGTTGACTATGCGCAGCAACTTGGCCGTCAGCGCATAGTCTTTCAGAATTGAGGAACTTAGCTGCTGCGCTGAGAAGCTGCCTTCGAAATCGGCGCGCTTGCTGACTTCGCCGACATTCTGCACGAAGGCTGGAAAGTCCCCGCGCCGTTGCATGCGCGAGAGCAGGCGATTCAGTGTGGTTCGGTCGGACTCGGTAAGGTTGACGGTAGCTGGAAATTGGGTCGCTTCTGCTGCCCCAGCCTCAACTGACTCGAGGTGCAGCTGAACATTGGCCCACGCGCGCTGGTCGTTGCCGCTCGGAGTTGCCTGTGGCGCGGGGTTCGACCCTTCACTAGCTTTACGCGCGGCAGTCGGTGTCTTTGGAACTTCAGGCGCTTGCCCCACGATCTTCAACTCGCCGCGCACGACCAATGCTGGCGCTGCGGGTGTTGCGTTGCCTTCAGCGGATCGGTCTGCCGCAACAACCTCGGAGGCGGTGATGACACCTGTGCCAAGTGTGGGCGCTGTCAGTACCGCGCTGTCATAGTTGACCTCTAGCGCGCTTTTCTTGTGCTCAGGTGCGCTTACGTCGGGTCGTTCTGCCTCACCTGCGGGTGTGGGCAAGCCCCGTTGCGACAGCACCTCAAGCGCAAGTTCGATAGCGGGGTTGGGAGTCGGCGCGCTCGGCAACCCCAATACGGTGTCTGCGTCAACGAATAGATCTTTGGCGACGGCAGACGCGGGCGTCGGATCGACTTCATCAATGAAGGTGGCGAGCGCCCGCAGCGACTGTTCGCCCGCTTTCGGCTCTATCTCCACGAGACCAGATCGGCGGCGCAGTCCCGCGATTCGGTCGAGGATCTCTTGCGCCGAAGCCGGACGGTCCTTTGGATCTTTGGCGAGGCAGCCTTCAACGAGCTCCGTCAGCGGTGACGGCAGACCTTCAACGCGTTGCGCGATTGGGCGAAACGCATCCCGCACGTGCATCACCAGTAGCATCACTGGCGAGTCGTGTTCGAAGGGTGCCTCCCCGACAAGCATCTCGTAGGCAATGATTCCGAGCGCATAGATGTCGCTTTGGGGAGTGATGCGGTCGTTCTGGCCAAGCGCCTGCTCTGGCGACATGTAGCGCGGAGTGCCGATGATTTGGCCGTAGCGCGTCTGTTCACCCTGGGTGGTCATGATCTTGGCAACGCCGAAGTCCATCAGCTTGAATCGCGGTGGGTCGCCGCGTACAAGGAAGATGTTGGCGGGCTTCAGATCGCGGTGAACAACACCCACCGCGTGCGCCGCAACCAACCCGGAACACACTTGTTCCATGAGATCGAGCACTTCTTCGCAACTGAAACGACGCTTGATCCGCATGACTGCCGAGAGATCTCGACCGTCAAGCAGCTCCATCACATAGTAGAGGCGTCCATCAAGCTCACCAAAGTCGAAGATGTCGACGATATTCGGATGCCGCAGGTTGGCCGTAATGCGGGCTTCGTCGAGGAACCGCTTGGTCATCTCTGGCGGCGATTCAACGTCTTGACCGAGGAACTTGACGGCAGCCTCGCGACCGAGCGCAGGGTGGCGCGCGACAAAGACCGATCCCATGCCACCTTGGGCGAGCGTGCGCTCGACGACGTAGTTACCTACGTGCTTGCCAATGACGGTTGCGGCGTTGCCTTCGAACATCGATGGTTTGGTCGCTCCCCAGAAGTCAATCAGAGGACTTTCTGGGACCCCTGATTCGATACAATCACACTGGGCAACGGTCGCATCGACTGGGCCCGAAAGGCCCCAAGGCGTGGTGTTACGAGCACCAGATGTCAGGTATTCGGTGCCCACATACCGAAATGTGCGCGGAGGTGATCTCAGCGACCCGACCTCCTCGGTACGACGATACCGATCTGAGGCGCTGGGCGTGCGAGCATTGCGCCCAATTGACAGGGGCGCGGCTTCGCCCCAAAGTGGCGCGATCGAAGTGGCCCCAAGACAGCTACCAAGCACGACGCGGGTGTTCTACACGGCCGAGCAGATCGCCCAGCGAGTCAAAGCCCTGGGTAAGGAGATCACCGACGACTACCGCGGAGGCGATCTGGTGATCTTGGCCCTGCTGAAGGGCAGCTTCGTGTTTGCGGCGGACTTGATTCGCGCCATCGATCTACCGTTACGCGTCGAATTCTTGGGCTTGGCCAGTTACGGTGCCGGCACGAAATCCACTGGTGCCGTGCAGATCACTCAAGATCTCACGAGTCCGATCGTCGACGAGGACGTGTTGGTCGTCGAAGATATCGTCGATTCGGGGCTAACGCTAAGCTACTTGCTGCGGCAGCTTGATACCCGCGGGCCGCGCAGCGTGAAAGTTTGTGCCCTCTTGCACAAGCCTGCCCGCACGAAGCAAGAGGTTCCGATCCACTACCTGGGCTTTACGATCCCTGACGAATTTGTCGTTGGCTATGGGCTGGATCACGCGCAAGCATACCGCAATTTGCCTTACCTCGGCATCCTCGACGACGTCGAGTAGCGGCCTGCAGCGTAGGTAGCCGAGGCGCAATACGCGCACCGAGGCCGCTCGCCCCGCCCCTCGCGCTGAACTCATGCCCCCGCCCAGCGGTATGGCCAATTCGGCGCGTTTGCATATCGAAGCCGCCCGCGTAATCATCTGGACACCCATTGCAGGGACAATCCTATGTCGAACATCAGCTCGTACTCGCGTTCCGAAGGCGTGCTGCTCGACGTCGGCACCACCGAGCGCCGGCGGCGCTTGCCGGGTATGAATTGCTTGTTTGGTGCGGCGTGGCTGGCGACGGTGAGCGGTTGCCACGTCGAGGCGAGTAACTGGGAAACAAGCTCGAGTGCTCGCAGCGCGGCGTCACCGCGGCGCACCATCAATCTACCGACGCCCGCAGGCGCGACTAATCTCGCTGACGTGCCGATCCTGACAAAGGGCAGCGGTCGGCGGCACGTCATCCTGATGATTGGCGATGGGATGCAACTTGCCCACGAGATCGCAGCGAGCCGCTATCTGTACGGAGTCGACCGCGGTCTGGCGTTTCACGATTTTCCGCATCAGACCTACAAGACGACTTGGGATGTCACGGTCTACAACGCGCGAGCTCAGGGAATGCAAGACGTTTTGGCGTATTCAAGCGACAGCTTCAGCCCGATAGTGGGCTACGATCCGGCAATTGGCGGCGAGGCACCCTACCCAGTGCTCGAAGACAATGAACTGCGCCGGGCGTACTTCTTGAGCGGAATCTACCCGGATAGCGCCTCCACTGGCACGGCAATGAGCACGGGAATCAAGACCAACTCGGCCGCTATCGCTTGGCGTCCCGATGGTAGCAGTGGCATCGAAACCAGCCCCGAATTGTTGCGGCGCTTCTACGGCATGTCGATTGGCTTCGTTACGACCGTACCCTTCTCGCACGCCACACCCGCAGCGTTCTTCTCGCACAACCCAAGCCGAACAAACTACGTCGACATTGCACGCGAAATGCTTGCGAATACCCGTGCCGACGTCATGATCGGGGGCGGCTGGAAGAACACCGGTTATTACGACCAAGCTGACCTGGACCGGCTCGTTGCGTCGAACAAGTACGTCTTGGCACAGCGCGAAGACGGAGTGGACGGCAACCAGACCATCCTGGCCGCTGCCGTGCAGGCCAAGCAAGCCGGCAAGAGTCTGATCGGGATCTTCGGCGAAGGACTCGGCAATTTCCCTTCGCCCAGACCACTCGATAACCCGGGCAGTGCTCAAGTGAACCGCGGCTCGCTCGAAAGCCCCAGCCTCGACAACGCCAGCGTCGCAGCGCTTGAGGTGTTGTCGCGCGACCCTGAGGGGTTCTTCCTGCTCATTGAGCAGGGAGACATCGACTGGTCGAATCACCACAACGACTTTGGGCGGATGGTGGGTTGTGTCTCGGATCTGGATGCGGCCGTGCGCGCCGTCGTGGCCTTCGTGGACAGACCGGCTGACGGCATCGATTGGACGAACACGACACTGTTCGTCACGGCCGACCACGCTAACAGCTACATGCGCTTCGTTCGACCGCTCTTCGAAGGCGATTTGCCAACGCAAATTGACTCGACTTACCCCGACGGCGAAGTGACCTACGGCACCGGCACCCACACCTCAGAACTCGTCAACGTATACGCTAAGGGCTTCGCCGCCCCGAAGCTCTACGATTATGCGACGCCCTACCCTGGCCTCAACATCATCGACGACACGTCGATCTACCGGCTCATCTTGGATGCCGCACGGCGTTAGGGGCGCGCGAGTGTCAACTTGAGCAAGTCGTCGTACAGGCCCTGTACGATGAGCTCGTCGTCAGGGCGTAGGATCCGATTCGAATCGGGAAACAGCGCCATTTTCTCGTTACCGTGACGGTGCCCCAGTAGATTGAGCCGTTGCTGTTGAGCAATGTCGGCCAAGCTGCGCTCGCACCAGGGGTCGTCCGCACTAACTCGAATGCGTACGGTCACGAGCAACTCATCGTCAAGCACTGTAGTCGCAATGACGTTGCCGACGACCGCAGCAGCGGCAAATGTTGGTGCTGCCAGTGCCGCTGTACTAAGGACTGCCCGAATATCGAAACCAGCGTGTACCTTGTCGGCCATGGTTTGGTCGAACATACGCATCACTACACGAATATTTGGCCGCTTCTGCCGCGCATCCAGCGCCACTTCGAGATTGACTAGGTCGTTGTTCGTGGCCACAACGACGGCGCGTGCGCGCTGAATCCCGGCGTCGTCGAGCAGGATCTCTCGACGCGCATCACCGATCAGGATTGGAGCCCCATCGCGACGCGCTTCGGCGAGAAACTCGGCCTTCTCGTCGCAGTCGATGACAACCACCGGGATCCCGAGACGATGCAGTGTGAGGTAGGTTCGATAGCCAACCCTGCCTAAACCGATCAGAATGACGTGATCGGACAACGACTCTGCCATGACGATACTCCAAGTGCGTTCATTGGTGCGACGATCACGCAAGACCGTGGAAATCTCTACGATGCCCTCCAGTACGACTCCCAACCCGAGGATCGGCAGTACGAAGTGCATGACGCGCAAGAGCCAATGTGTTGGCAGCACGGCTGGGTGGTCACCGAAAACCAGGCCAAATGCCGAATAGACAGCTTCGGTAAAGCTCTCTGTTCCACCGGTTGGTATCGCGTAGAAGACACCGCCCCCAAGTACCAACACCAATAGCAGCAAAAGGACGCGCAACCACAGTCGTCTACCGAGGGCGCGCAGAAAGCACCACTCCCGAAATAGGCGCCAGCGCAGGCCGCCAATGGAGCGGCGGTTGACACGCAGGTGTTCGATCCGCGGGGTCAGGGACAAGGTCTGGCTCTCGGTTATTGAGATTGTTCCGCAGCCAGCAACACTTCTCCAAAGTAGGCGCGATGGTAGTCCGACAGGGGATAGAGCTCGTTTAGAGCGGGTTCGACGAAACGTGCTGGATCGAAGTCGAGGTGTGCCAGAATGCGGCACTCGAATAGCAGTTTGGCCGTCGCAACCCGCGGCACCGCGATGCGACAGGATTTCTCGGCAACCAGCCCGGCAAGCACCCACTTGTCCGTGCCTCGGCCCGACACGGTGCCACAGACATCCAGCGCCTCGCGCTCGTTTGAGTTGAGAAAGTTGAGAGTAAACTCCGGGTTGCTTTCGAGCAGTTCGTACGTGTAGCGATTTGGGCGCACGTACACCGTCACGACCGATCGATTCCACAGCGTGCCAAGGCCACCCCAAGAAATGGTCATTGGGTTTGAATGTTCCGCATTGCCGCCAACCAAGATTGCCCACTCTTGGTCGAGCAGATGAAAGGGGCGAATGCAGAGTTCGGACAGTGAGAGCTCGCGCATGGCTTCGCCAGGCTACCACAGCCAACGGGTTGCAGACACACGGGTTACTTTCTGACCGCTGGGCCCTTCGTCGACGCCAAACGCGCCAATCGTTCGGCGATCTGGCGTTCTACCCCCTGGTCGCTTGGCTCGTAGAACTTTGTTCCCGCCAGTGCTTCCGGCAAATAGGTTTCGTCGGGCACGTAGTGTCCCTCGAAGTCGTGCGGGTAGCGGTAGCCCTCGCCGTAGCCTTCGTCCTTCATCAGCCGCGTCACGCCATTGCGCAGCCGCTTGGGGACCGGCAACGCCCCGCGGGCGCGAACGGCTGCTTGAGCCGCGTGCCAGGCGTCGTTCACCGCGTTCGACTTGGGTGCACAGGCAAGGTAGAGGCATGCCTGTGCGATCGGGTACATGCCCTCGGGCATGCCCATGCGACGAAAGGCGGCGTCGGCATCAACAGCGACGCCGAGTGCCCTCGGATCCGCGTTACCAATGTCTTCGCTGGCAAATATCAGCATGCGCCGCAAAACGAACAATGGATCGTCTCCGGCCTCAAGCAGCCGCATCATCCAGTAGATGGCGGCGTTCGGATCGCTGCCCCGCAGCGATTTGATGAACGCACTTCCGATGTCGTAATGCTCGTCGCCGCTCTTGTCGAACAGCAGTGTCCGTTCGTCGGCGGCGCGGCGTACGGCCTCAAGATCGATGCGTTTCTGTTCGGGTTCGAGCAAAGCGACGGCACTATCGAGCAACCCGAGGGCACGCCGCGCATCCCCGCGGGCTGCGTCGGCAATCGCCTCGAGCGCTGGTTCGTCGGCTTCAATGCCCAATTGGCCAAGCCCGCGTTCGGTGTCAATAAGTCCGCGACGCAACAACGTGATAAGGTCAACGATGGCGATCGTTTCGAGCCGGAAAACCCGACATCGCGAGAGCACCGCTGCGTTGATCGAGAACGATGGGTTTTCCGTCGTTGCGCCGACCAGCGTAATCGTGCCCGCCTCCACGTGCGGCAGGAAGGCATCCTGCTGACTTTTGTTGAACCGATGGATCTCGTCCACGAACAGAATCGTGGTGCGACCTTGGTAACGCCGCCGCTCGTCAGCGGCGGCAATCTGGTTGCGAAATTCGGGGATCCCCGACAAAACCGCACTGAATGGCACGAATTCCGCACGCGTGGTGCGCGAAAGAACGCGCGCCAACGTCGTCTTACCGGAACCCGGAGGCCCCCAGAGGATCATCGAAGGAACGCGATCGTCTGCAATCGCCCGCGCCAAAGGCTTTCCGGCGCTCAGCAGGTGGGATTGCCCGACGATCTCATCGAGCGAGCGCGGACGCAAGCGATCTGCCAAAGGTGTGGCTAGTTTTGCGTCCACACCACGCGCAGCGGCGTGCTCCAACAAGGTCGGGGTGTCCGAGTCGCGGCCGCGCCGCTGACTCATGGTCCCTCTCGCGACAACGGAACATCACGAGCCGGACGTTCGCCGAAGATCGCCGTGCCAACGCGAACGATCGTGGCCCCTGCGGCAATTGCCTCTTCGAGGTCAAGCGTCATGCCCATGCTGAGCTCGGGTAAGCTTGCCGCATTCGAAACCGCGTCGCGCAGTTCGCGCAACCGATGGAAGTAGGGGCGTGAGAGGGTTGGATCGTCAAAAAATGGCGGAACTGTCATCAGACCAACCGCGCGGAGGCTTGGTTGCGCCTGAATCGCCTCGAGGACCGCGACCACGGCGCTCGGTTCACAACCGCTCTTTTGAGCTTCGCCACCGACGTTGACCTCGATGAACACGGGGAGCTGCCTGGACGTTGCCGCGACGGCAGGACCAACACCAGACCAACATTTTGCCAGTGGGAGTTCGGCAGCAATGGCGCGTTTGCCAAGCTCTTCGGCAAGGCGCACCGAATCGACACTGTGGACCGCTGAAACGCGACCGACCAAGGACTTTACCTTGTTGCTTTGCACGTGGCCAATCAGGTGAAATCTGAGATCCGGGAGATCGGCAAGCTCGGTCGACTTTCGCACCAATTCCTGCACGTAGTTTTCACCGAAATCGCGTACGCCCTCGGCATAGGCCTCGCGAATGGCGGCGCTCGGTTGCAGCTTCGACACCGCGAGCAGTCGAACGTCAGCCGGATTTCGCCCAGCTGCCTGCACGGCGCGCGCGATGCGCTGACGGATCTCGCCCAATCGTCTGGCAATCGAACTCATGCGACTGGACCTTTAGGGCGAAACCTTTTTGAGCGTGACGTCGGCTTGGCGCAAGGCCAGTGCATCGCCCGAACCTGCACTAAGTTGCCCCTTCAACGTGTCTTTGTCGTGGGTTAGAACCAACGCTCCGTTCTGAACCGCCGTCGGATCTTCGTTGCTGGCGACCAAGTTGGCGCGCAATTCTTCGCCGTCGATTTGGCCACGCAGTGCGATATCACCCAAGGCACCCCGAACATTGCCGGAAACGCGGCCTTGGTCATTGATGGTCACTTCCATCGTCCCTGGCCCAGCGAGCCTCTGCCCGTTGTCTCTTTCCCACGCACCGGGTGCGCCTTGTTTGGTGGTTGTGGCCGACGTGCGCCGTGCAGCGGCAAACTCACCCTTCCAACTGCCGACGTACCATGCCCGGGTCAATTCGACGGTCTTTTCCCCAGATGCACTCGGGGCCGCTGCATTGACGACGGCGCTCGCAGCTGAATTCCCCTCGCTTTTGGAACCGCCCTTACTACAAGCCGCTACAAGCAACAGAGCTACCAGCCAAAAACGTTGCATCGTCATTCTCCGAACCGGATTAGCGTGTGCCTTGGGATCGATACCGGAACTTGACCGGACTAGCATAGTTCTGCCGACAATGGGGGTTACCCGGGCGATTTCGCGGGCTGGCTTTTGACGTAACCGGTTGCCAGCGCCATGGCCCAATCGGTTCTGTCTCGCGACTGGGCCAACTGCGCCATAGCCTGATGCTTGTAGGGGACGACCACGTGTGTGCACTGCCATTGTGCATCGCGCTGCTCGACGATGGCGTAGCGCGCGTCAGGCGAGCCGGTTTCAATGGCGTGCGGGCAAGGTCGGCACGCATCGTAGGCGGGTAACCCAACACTACCGGGGTTCACGACTAGTTGCCCCGTCGACGCGCGCATTGCTCGCGGCACGTGTGTGTGGCCACAGACAACGAACGCGGCGTCGACAGTACCCAATCGGGCGCTGACTTCGGACAGGGTCGCCATGCGTACGCCCCAAGGCTCGACGGTCTCGAGCAAGTACTGCATGTCATTGGTAGGGGTGCCGTGGCAAAAGAATGCGTCCGCACCAAGCGACGCAATGGGTGGCAGCGTCGTCAGCCACGTGAGCTCCCTGGCGCTCAGGCATTCGTGGGCAAACGCGTCCGAAGCACCCCACTCGTTAGGCCCCAAGGTGAGCAGTTGCCGCTCGTGGTTTCCCGCTAGGTGAAGCCAGTCGCGTTGCATCAGGAACTGAGCCGTCTCAAGCGGCAACAATGGCCCAGATAGGCTGTCCCCAAGGTTGACCACCATGTCGACGCCGCGCAGTTCGAAATCCCGAACGACCGCTTCTAGAGCGGGTAAATTGCCGTGAATGTCCGAAAGCAAGGCGACGCGCATGCGGCAGCATGGCAGAAAAGCCTCAGGCGTACAATTGATGCTCTGTGGCGACTACATCCAGTTCGCGAGCTTGAGCCTCGGGGCCTTTGAGCGGTACTACTGATTTTCCGTGACCAGAATCGCTTTGACCGACAACCGGTCGGATCGCTGCCGCGTTTTATGGCGCGCTCCGCCGGTTCTGGTGTGACCACTGGCAAGACTAGCGTGAGTAAATTGTCTCAATTGAATGGGCCTCGCCTAGTCGTAAACAGTCCTTACGAACACGGTGCTGATTCACGCGGTTGCACCCAGCGGGCCCGAACCGCGCCAGGCATTTCGATCAACAAGTACGAGCGTCAAGGCAACCGCGTAAAGACCACGCTACCAGACAGGAGACATGGCAGCATGATGCCAAATGTGATGGGCGCAGTTATGCCCGCCAAGATGAACATCGGGATATGCCAAAGTGCCCAGAAAAATCCAAGGATCAAGCTGGCACTGAGCGCGCCGTACCGCCGCGCCAACCGATCTCCTCGCCGATGGGAAAGACAAGCATGGCGGCGATGCGGGGGGTGTTCGCGGACTCTGCACGATAAGATATAGCTGTGGCGATGGGCAGTTCGATCAGTGCGCGCCATTTCTCCTAGCGCCTAAGGCGTGCTAAGGCGGAGGTGTGTTGAAGATTCTGCCGCTGATTCTGCTCTCGACTGTTGGTTGTGCGGTGCCCAAGGTGGCATCACAGGTAGCATTGCAACCTGTGATGCAGAAGCCCGTCCAGGTGTCCCCATCGCTGGCGTCGATGGCAAGCACCGACACCGAACCAAATTCAGGAGATATGTGGCTGCCTGAGCAGATCCCGAGTCAAGCCGACACGCTGCAGCGAATGGGTCTTCGTGTTGATCCATCCGAACTGGCCGATCCGGGCACGGGGATCCTAGGTGCGATCGTCAACCTCAATGGATGCTCGGCTTCATTCGTTTCGCCTGATGGTCTTATCGCCACCAATCATCACTGTGCTGTGCACGCGCTTGAGTACAATTCGACTCCCGAGCGCAATCTGCTTGAGTCAGGATTTCTCGCCAAGACTCGCACCGAGGAACCCTCGAGCGGACCGTCGGCTCGGGCAATACTCGACATGGCTACTCGCGACGTAACCGGAGAGGTGCGCGCTGCCTTAGCGCAAGCTTCCGATGACCTTGGGCGAGAAAAAGCCTACGAGACCATCGAAAAGCAGCTGGTTGAGCGCTGTGAGCAGTCGCGAGCCAATCTGCGCTGCAAGCTGGTTAGTTTGTACGACGGCCTGCGTTACACGTTGTTCGAACGACTCGAATTGCGCGACGTCAGAATCGTTTGGGCTCCCCCCGAAGGGATTGGTGACTTTGGCGGCGAGATTGACAATTGGCGCTGGCCCCGACACACCGGCGACGTAGCCTTCTTTCGTGCCTACATAGCCAAAGACGGCATGCCAGCTCCGTACTCAGCGGACAACGTTCCGTACCGACCCGCGCATTGGCTCAAACTTGCTTCAACTGCGCTAGAAGTCGGCGAGTTCGTGGCGGTAGCGGGTTTTCCGGGTCGCACGGCGCGCCACAAAGCATTGCCTGAAGTTGAGGACGCGATGCACTGGCTCTACCCGCGGCGTCTGCGCATGTTCGATGAGTACCTGGCTGCGTTCGAGACGCTCGGCGCGGTCGACGCCGTGGCAAAGATTAAATCAGTGTCATGGGTTCGCGGATTCGCTAATGTTCGCACGAAGTATTTGGGCGAACTTGAGGGCATGCGGCGCGCCGACCTGCTGACGAAGAAACGTGTCGAAGTCGACCGGCTACGACAAAATGTTGCTAGTCACCCTGCCGATATCGCTAGCTACGGCGCGGCGCTCGAGGGGATTGGGTCAGCTCTCGCCGAATATGCGAAAGCCCGCGAAGCGGATACGGAACTCGAGGTCGAGATCGGCATGCCGCGATTGGTTTCAGCAGCTAATCGGATCGTGCGCATGGCGGAAGAACGTGCGTTGCCCGATGCCGAACGCGCCTCGGAATATCAAGAGCGCGCCTGGACGGCGCTTCGCGACGAGTTGACCGAAACTGGACGACTGTATCATCGTCGGCTCGACGAAACCGTATTGCGGCTTGCGCTCGAACGCGCACTCGCAATTCCGGCAGCGCAGCGCACAGCGGCGCTCGATATCATTGCTGGACAGCAGCCGTCGGCAGAGTCGATTCGTCGCGCGGTGACCGCACTTTATGCGAACACCAAATTGGCAGATCCAAAAGTGCAGCTGGGCCTATTTGAGAAGGCTACGGTGAATGAACTACGCAAGCACTCGGACCCAATCATCCGCTTAGCGGTGGCGCTTAGGCCACTTTTGCGGGACGCCGAAACACGGCGCAAGGCTCTTGCGGGCAAGCTTCTAATGCTTCGTCCAAAGTACATGGAAGCCCTGCTGAGGCTCCTCCGAAACCACGTAGCGCCGGACGCGAACGGGACGCTGCGCCTGGCATTCGGCGTGGTTCGGCCAGAGCCACCGCGCGCTGACGCCAAACCATCGCGCGCATTTACCACGCTTACCGAGATGTTGAGCAAGCACCAACCGAAGCCCCCATTTGTTATACCCGAACGCCTGCTTCGAGCGGCAAAGCTGCCGCGTCAAGGGCGATTCGTGGACGCGCGGCTCGGCGACGTACCAGTCAATTTTCTCTCGGACGTAAACATTACCAACGGCAATTCCGGTTCAGCGACGCTGAATGCTCAGGGCGAGGTCGTGGGGCTGGCGTTTGATGGGACGTATGAGTCAGTCGCGTCGGACTGGATGGTTCTGGCCGAGACGCGCAGCATTCACGTCGATATTCGCTACGTGCTATGGCTCTTGGAACAAGTGGAGCAGGCCGATCACTTGTTGCGTGAACTTGACGTAACGCCCGGCACACGGCCGCCTGCAGGAGTAAGTCCGTAAGTGGCCTCCAGGCGCGTTCAGTTGGTCCAGGGATATTTCCGCCGAAATTTCGGCCTGCTCGGCCAACCTTGCGTCTCCAGAATGCGCGGTGGATTCCAAGCGCACAAAAGAGCCCAATGGCTGATCGGGCACGATTGGCGGGGGAACGCCACTTTGGGCCAGCGCCAATTTCAACAACAGTAGAGTGAACATTGCCCCCTCTATTCGGACCGAGCTTCCCCCAGTTGCGTTAAATCGTCAGTGGCTGCTCAAATTTTCGGCCAGCAGCGTAGACAGACCCAAAAGCTTCGACAGTAGCCACGTATCTGAGTGGATCTCGAGTGCCAAGGCCGACTAGGGTGGCGCAGTACCTGCGCCCTTCCAGCGGCGCATCGCGGCATCGAGGCAAACCATGATGGATCTTGGCAAGAGTTGGTGCAGGCTTTTGGTTTTGGCAGGCTTGGTCTACGGCTGTGACCAGACCGATGCCTGCAAATCCGTTCCCGAGTGCAAGAAGTTGGGCAAGTGCTCGGCTGACAAGAACGGCGCCTGCGTCATTGGTTCGAATCAGGATTGTGCCGCGTCAGAGGCCTGCAAACTTCACGGCAAGTGCGCAGTCAAGGCAGGAGCCTGCAGTGCCGAGACCGACAACGACTGCAAGACCTCGACCGATTGCCAAAGCGCATCGATGTGCAGTGCCAGTCAGGGCAATTGCGTCGATCTAGCCAAGACCATTCACGCCGAATGCACGCAGACCTGTTTGACCGAAGGCCTCTGCGTGAAAAAGGACGGTCAATGCGTTGCGCTGTCACGGCTGCATTGCGCCGGTACCCTTGAAGGCAAGCCCGAGGTAGAAAGCGTCTGTTCAAAGTTGGGGACCTGCGCGGCAGAGGGTGGCCGCTGCATAGCAACATTGACTGAAGACTGTGCCAAGGCGACAGTCTGCAAGAAGGAGGCCCGTTGCACGGTCGCCGACGGCATATGCTCCGCAACCGAAGCCGACTGCAAGGTGGCGTCGGCGTGCTCCAGTGACGGCAAGTGCGGCGTGAAGGAGGGCAAATGCGCGGCCGTATCTGCTGCCAACTGCAAGGGCTCATCACGCTGCAAACTCGAGGGGGCTTGTACGTTGAGGGACGGCGCCTGTGTCGCCGCATCTGATGGCGACTGCAGAGCGTCCAATGTTTGTGCCAAGGCAAAGCGCTGCTCGGCTCAAGGTGGTACCTGCGTCGGAGCTGGACGCGGTGCGGGCGCTGCCGCCCGCGGCAGCGACGCGCCCGCGCCTGACTCCTACACGTTCAGCAAGCCCAAAGTTGGGATCTTCTGAGAGTTACTGGAACTTCGTCGGGCACCAGAGCCGGTCATCACAAAACGGAGCGACATCGTTGCCGGTTCCGGTGCACGAGGTGTTGGTCGTGTTGCTCGACTGGTAGAGAAGTGCTTGGGCCACGCGGGGAGAGCTGCTGTCCGCGCTGTTCAACCGTGCAGAGTTGATTGCCGCGTCGAAGTAGATGGCGGTCCCTGAAGTGACCGTGACGCCGCCGGGCCAAGGAAGCTTCACCTCGATGGCATAGCCTCGGCTGGTCGTGATTGCCTTGAACTGACTTGCATCGGAGATTTGGCTGTGGTTGCCGCTATTGCCACTGGCCTTGACCGTGACGCCAATGGTCGAGTTTGCAATGACGTGCAGCGTGTTGGCGTCGCTCGAGGTCAAGCCGGTGACGTTGCTGTTCGTCGAGATCATGAATTCAACCCCGTCGCCGTTCCAGATCTCAGATGGGTTTTTGTTGGCGTTCACACTGGGGTCGATGACTTCCACGTGCACTTGCACATGGGTGGGAGACCAAGCGACCTTGAAGGTTGCCTTCTCGGGGTAAGTGGCGCCGGCAGTTTCACCGCTCGTGACGTTAATTTTGCCAGCTGTGCTATCGAAGGCCAAAAGAAAGCCAGGGACCTGGCAGAAATCGTCGCCATAACCATCGACCAGCTGGGTTCCAGTGAACGCGGGAATCGCTGTGCAAGGCTTGGCGGTCGTTCCCGCACAGCTACCGCTCGAACCAGCCGCGACGCAGCTGCCGCTCGAACACGAGTTACCGCTGGGGCAATCGGAATCGGTCAGACAAGCGACGCAATACGACGGACTCGCTGCGGTCTTGCAGAATTGGCCGTCGCCGCAATCCGCGGCCGTGGTGCAGGCTGACTTACAGCTGTTATTGACGCATACCGGGTTGGTCTTGCCACTCGTAGAACAGTCCGCGACATCGACACACTCTACACAGCGACTCGTCGTACGGTTGCAGATTGGTGCCGAGGTCGTCGTACAGGCAAGCGAGTTGACGCAAGTTTTGGCGGCAACGCACGCTTGGTTGACACAGTCCATCGTCGCCGGATCAGAACAGTCTGCCGCAACGACGCAGGTAACACAGCTGCCGGTGCCAACGTCACAGATCTTGCCCGAAATTGATGCTGAGCAGTCGGCTTCCTGCAGGCACTCGACACATTTTGCCAAAGATTTGTTGCAGAGCATCCCCGACGCTTTGCAATCGACGTCTGACGCGCAGGTAACGCTTGGCAATGTCGTCGTGGTCCCGCCGCTGCCGATGGCAGTTGTGTCGCCCCCGAGATTGCTGGCGCCGCCTTCGGAGGTCTGCGAGGTTGTTCCCCCCGAGACCGCGGCGGGAGCGGCCTTCTTCTCGGTGCCATCGCATCCAGGTGGGAGCCAGACGCAAGCAACGCCAAGGGCAACGACATAACCAACGGTTGGCAGTGAAGATCGATGTAAAGTCATGGAACCCGTTCCTCAGTCGGTAGAAGCGAATCGGGGTGCTCGCTTGTGTGCACTATACGCCACAGACCGACATGGCGAGCCCACAGTTACGCATACTCCGGAGAAACCACGAAAACCGCTGGGCATTGTCCGGCTGTCCGAGGCGACAGAGCATGTGAGTATCGGATCTGCTGACAATGAGAGCAAATAACGAGAAGCGCGACCGTCGTTGTCCGACGATGTCGACGTAAGGTGCATTCGCCAAATTGCCCGCGCGGTGGCCTTCACCACATCCTCGCGTTGGCTGTGCACTCAGCGCCGCATGTCGACTCCAATTCTGGCAGCACGGGTGCCTGTCGAGGCCACTGTCAATCATCGACTGGCCATGCGCGCAATTTTGGACTCACCCCTAATCCGGGGGCTTGAGCGCCCGTAAATGCCTACGGGGCAAAGGATCCCCTGATGCGACTCAAGAGGACTGCCGCTATGAAGATCCGCGACTCAATACTCATCGTACTCGCTGCGGGCATCGCCATTACAGGCGCGAATTTAGTGGGCTTTGCAACCCACGAAATCGTGAAAATCGAAGGGATCACTTCCGATGCCAGCTCCGACGTATTGCTGGGTACCGCGAACAAGAGCCTGGAAAACGTGGCAATTGGGATCCGTGACTCGCTCGACAGCCAAATGAAAGCCCAGTACGAAATGGTGCGGTCGTGGGCCAAGTCGCCAACACTCGTGAACGCGTCACGGTCTGCCAAAGAAAAGAGTCTCGACGCAGTCTTCGAAATGTGGAGTCGCAAATCTGGGCGCAGTTTCAAAGATGGCATCGCCAAGGGCGATGGTGATCCGGACAACGATATTTCGCCTGAAGCGTCTCACTACCTCATCGACTTGTCCAAGAGCCTGGCCTACCCGGAGATATTCGCCACGGACGCGCGCGGTTTCGTCCTCGCAGGCAGTGGGGCGACTTCCGATTTCGACCAAGGCGCGGAGGACCAGGCCTACTTCGAAGGTCAAGGTTTCAAGCAATTCAAACCCGAACCAGGCGGCGAGGCTTGGTACAAAAAGGCATTCGAAGCAAAGGATGGCCTCTTCGTCGGCGCAGTCAAATGGGACGCTAGTGCCAAGAGTTGGGGGATCGAGATCGTCGCTCAGATCCGCGATCCTAAAGACAATAGCTACCTCGGCCAGCTCAAAGCCGTGTTCGACTACGGTAAATTCATTTCCGGGTTCGTCAACACGAGCAATCAGGATCTGTTCGAAGTGAAAGTTGTCGACCCCAAAGGAACGGTGGTCGCGACGTCACTGCCGAATAAGGACAAGGTCAACAACAAGAACGTCGTCCTAACTCAGGCTGAATACATGCAGGCAATTCAGGCCGGCAAGGGTTCCGGTTTCAACACCAAGGTTGGGCCAGACGAAAACGGCGAGTCGGTGTTTGCGGGCTTTGCGGTGTCCAGCGACGTCAACCGCCACGCTGTCGTCATCACCAAGAAGCAGGCAGCGATTGCGCAGCCAATCGACGCATTCGTGGGCCAACTTGGCAGCAAGATCGCCAAGGCCGGCCAAGAGCTACGCCAGAACATGATTCTGATTGCCCTTGCTACTTCAGTGACGGCATTTCTCTTAGCCTGGTTCCTGCTGAAGTCCAAGATCACGGTGCCGATCGCAAAACTTACTCGTGTTTCGGAGAAGCTTGCTCAGGGCGACATCGATGGCCTTCAAATCGACGTCTCCGGGAACGACGAGATTGGCAAATTCGGCGAAAGCTTCAAGGGCGTACTAGCTGCCTTCCACTTGTTGATGGAAGAAGCCGAGAAGAGTCGGAAATGAGGGCGGCATGGGCGCGAAACTAGAGGCCTACTTCGCAACCGCCGACAAGCTCGGCGGCATGAGAGCCAAGGTCAAGTTGGCTATGATTACAAAACTCTCGGCCAAGTCCGCAGCCGAGGCAGCCGATTCGGCAGAGAACATCGCCATGTTCGAAGCCGCCCTGGCGACGGTGAAGAAGGAAGTGGCATAACGGCGCGCCCTTTTTCGTGTCCGAGTTCGACTGAATCGAGCTAGGCTCGCGCCGCCCATGCAAGAGTGCCATTTCCCCGTCACAGTCTACCTCGAAGATACCGACGCGCAGGGAATCGTCTACCACGCCAACTACCTCAAGTACTGCGAGCGCGCGCGTACGACGATGCTCAAACTCAATGGCTACTCGCTCAGCGAGATGCAGGCCAAGGGCGTACTGTTCGTCGTTTTCGAGATGCACCTGCGGTTTCAGAGCCCGGCACGCCTGCACGAAGAACTGGACGTCCACTCGACTGCCGTGCGCTCGTCGGACTACCGCCTCACATTCCAGCAGGAAGTGCTACGCGAGGGCGCGCCGAAGGCGCTATTCGTTGCCGAAGTAAGCGTGGTGACCATCGACAGTTCGGGCCGCCTGTGTCCCTTGCCCGAAGATCTCCTCGCAACCGCGTGACACTAGCGTCGCTCGCGGCTCTGTCCGATGGCTACCAATGGCAGTGGAATCGAGCTGAGGTCAGCAGCGACGCGGATACGGATCCCGCTCGGGGCTTCGTCGTCCTCGGGGTACGCGGAGTGGTGGCTTTCCCTTGGCGCGGTGACACAGCTGCGCACGGCTTGCTCTGACAGGGAAAGCGATCGGAACAGCCGCGTCTGCTCCGACTTCCAATTCAATAACTCCTCTTCGACAATTCGCACGGCTCCGATATCAGCCAACTCGCGCATTGACTCACTAGGCTTGGTAATGCCAGTAAGCGCTTCGTTGAATACTCGGTTTCCGACCTGAACCGCACTGCGGAACAGCGAATCCAATGTTGCGTTGAGTGATCCAGCTCGATCGGCCAATTGCACCGCGGCTTCGATGCGTGAAAGCGTGACCTTGGCCTTGCCGCGCGTAGTACCGATCCCTGCAGTGTGTGTGTGTAAATGCCGGGCAACTTCGATTCCGCGGTAAGGCGTCACGCGCACTCGCGACAACTCTGGCCGCAGCTGACTTCGTTGCGCCAAGGCTAGCAACGGTGCTGCACAAGCGAGCTGACGATCGTGCTGCGTTGTGTAAAGCTCGATGGTTTCTTTGGTGCGAACCACAACAAGTGTGACCCCTTGTTGTGCGGCCTGGACGTACCAGTCGCGCACTTCGCTATCGCGCGGCCAAAGGTGCAGTCGTTCTTCGGCAGATAACGTTGTACCATCGACGACCAATAGCCTGAGATCCTCGCGCGCGGCGTGCAGACTTTCCGGTGATTGGCCGCACCCTGAGGGAGCCACGCTGATCGGCGGCAGACTGAAATTTGGAGTCAACACGCGGTGCATGCGCGTGCCTAAGCATCGTGCGTGCCAGCTTCAGGCGCGCAAATTTCCCGGGAAATTTGAACCCAGGAGGTCACGGAAAACCCACGCATTACGGGTAAAAACTGACTCATTTCAAATTTCGAGGTGGCGCCGCCCCACAGCAAAACGCCTCTGCGCTAACGTGTGAAGTTGTCGCCGAAAGTAGTGCGCAGTTATGGCGAGTCGTCGGTGAACGTCATTCGACGTCATTGGGCGCTATCGACGATCTAGGCCTAGAAGTTCATGCCCTGTCAGCGGGTGCAGGACGAACCCCCTTCGATTCGGCGCAGTTCTGACGCACGTGTGCGGATCTCCCTTGTGCCAGGCATCTCGGCGCGAAACGGGCGCGCAGCGCGGACCTGCCCCAGCGTTGTGTCGAGGCCTCAACGGGCCATGCGGATGGTCCGAATCGCCCAACCGGCAACCATTGCCTCACAAACCTAGGTCGTGTTTGAGGCGGGGTCGATCGTGACTCAGGACCTGCGGACGCTGGGACAGCTTGGACCGAATCTGCGTTGCCTTGGGACAGCACGCTGCATGCATTGGATTGTGGCGCTAGTTGGCTACGGCGGCGTCCAAGGTACGCACGAAGTGGTGAAGATACTTCTCATGGGCAACGCCGTCGGGGGCGCCGATGCGGCCCGCCACCATGACGATATCGTGCCGATAGTCGACACGGTAGATGCTCGATGACGCCGAACCGTGGCCCACTGTGTGAAGCTTTTTCGGTATGCGCCCAGCGACACCGGCCTCAATCGTGGGTTCGTCTTCTGGATCCCAGCCGTGTTCCAAACCCAGCCCGCGCTCAACCGTGGAGCTCTGAAGCTTTGGATAGAGCGAAGCGAGTGGAACTGGTAGCAGTGCCTCCCAAGTTTTTTCGCTGAAGAACTGCCAATCGCCGTAGGCGCCCTTCTGTAGGAGCATCTGAGCGACTTTGGCCATGTCTAGGGTCGTAGCCGCGGCGGCCCAACCACAATCCCACTGATCGACTGAGTTGGCGCCGAGTGGCCCAAACAGCACTTCACGCTGCAGAATCGGAAATGCACGTCCGTCCACCAGTTCCATGGCCTTGGCAGCAATGTTGCCACCGTCGCCTTCGTACTCATAGCGCGCTCCAACTTCGACATTGGGCAGTACGTGCGCTGCAAAGACTTCTTCCAGCCAAGGATTGTCGAGTCCGGCGAAGGTCGTGTGTCCGTGCAAGCCGGCAGTGTGATCGAAGAGTTGATGGAAAGTGACTGCTCTAGGACCACTGCGCGGCCAACTTGGTAAAACCTCGCCAACGGGCTGATCGGGTTTGAGTAGGCCGCGCTCAATGAATTGCGCAAAGACCAGCGCCGCGAAGTTCTTCCCGATCGAAGCTGGACGGAACCGATGGTCCAATGCAATCTGCTTGCCGTCGACTTTGCCGAACCCCTCATGCAAAAAGACGACACCGTGTCGTGCGAGCACCAATACAAACGGTTGGCGATCGGCATTTGCCCATTCATGGGCAATCGCACGCAACTCCGCAACTGCTTCGGGCTGGATGCCGGCTTGAATGGCAGTGCCGCTTCGTAGAACTGCCGCGGGACTCGAACGCCGAATTGGGCCCACGCGTGTGCCAGGTCCCAACCCCAAGATTTTGCGCTTGAGATCGAGAGAGCCTTGCTGCCAGCGCACCAACGGCGCATGCGAGCCGAGATCGAGCAAGGGTTGCTTCTTTGAGCCAATGAGCTCGGACAAGAGGGTTGCGTGCGAACGATCTTGGTAAGGTGCGGCTCTAACGAAATTGCCGGTCCAATCGCTGAGTGACTTCTCGAAGGCTTTCCAATCCAAAGTGCTAATGAAACTAGGCCGTTCGAACTTGGGCTTGTCGAGCCCCAGTTTTTGCCAGAACCCAGCGGGCGTTCTTAGCAGCGGCAGCGCACGCCTGACAGTGAGCCCTTGCCCCGTACGGTAGCTGGCAAGCGCGGTGTAGAGGCCAGGTGTGGTGGCGACGCGGACCTGGTTGCCATCGGGATCGTAGAAGGAGTAGGCGACCTCACTCGTTCCGAGCGCCCAAGCTGCATAGGCCGGATTGCGCCACGCCACCTCTGGTAAGCTGTCGTCGTCGCGGACGAAACCCTTGCCGTCGGCAAAGACAAGGTCCTCGTCGCCAAACAGCTGCTCGGTCCGCTCATGCAACTTGACTTGGTGAGCCTCGGTGGTGAAGGGCTCGAACATGAACCCAGCCCCCATCCAGCCGTTGTCGACCTTGACGAGGACTCGATTTTTGCCTTTCACGACGGCTATTGGGAACTCCTCGGACCAGCGTGCGACGGGCCTACCCGGGTGAAAGTGATGGTGAACGAGCTTGCCGTTCACCCACACTTTGGCACTGTCGTCGACGCCGAAGTGAACGACCGCAAGCTGATCGCGATTGGAGACGAGTTCGCCGTAGGCATATAGGATGCGATTTGAACTCTTGGGAAATACCTTGTCGAGATCGACCAGCCCCATGGGTTCGGTCTTCGCCTCGCGGACCACGATTGCCTCATTCGCGCCAGTCCACTTCGAGACCACCTCAGGTGTAATCACTGCTGCAACTTCACCACCGATCGATTCAAGGTAGTCTTGGTCCACCCCGCCACGCGTGGCGCCCGAGGAACTTGGGCGATCCAACGTTGGATTCGGGAACATGCCGAGCACCAACCAACGATCGGGAGCGAGCAGTTCCGATGTCACCGCCAAGCCGGGATCCGATACCGAACTCGACGGGACCGACGCTGGCGGGACACACGGTCTCTGCGGTGGCATCACGCGGGGTGCGCTGCAGGCCGCCAACAATCCTGCCCAAGCGAGCGTGGTCGCCTGTCGTCTTGATGCCATGGGCGACTTCTACCGCAGAGTGACCCTATCCGGTATTGGATTCGAACTGGTGAGTTTACCGCGAAGTGAACTGCCAGCATTGTCGCACGGGGACTCTCGTTTCATTGCATCTCGAACAGAATTGCCGAAATATGATCGATCCGAGCGTTTGCGGATATGATCTGGTTGATGAATGTACAAGGTCGGACTGCTTTGGCGTTGGGATTCGGGGTAACACTTCTGGCGCTACTTCTCGGAGTCAGGCGGGTCGCGGCAGAAGAGTATGATCCCTCGGGCCAGTCGACCGCTTCGCACCGCCAACACCGGATCACAGGGATCCACCTCGATATTCAGTCTGGCTGGTCCATCGGGCTGGAGGGACATGCGGGACTCACCACGCTTTCTACGATGGAAAGAACGAAGGGCCACGCCAATTTTGGCGGCTTGACGCGATTCCGATGGCGATATTTCGAGTTGGGAGCCGGGGTCGAAGCAAGCGACTACTCCGACGAGCGTTGGCGGTCTTTGGGCGGGTTCCTCGGTGCGTACCTTCCATTCACGAATTGGATCGACATCGATGCGAGTCTGGGACTCGCCATGCGCAACTATGTCAGTTCCGACACGCGCTATGGGTCAAATGGTGCCTCAGTTCAGACGCCCGCGCTCACGTTGAGGCTTGGAATTTCCGACCGCCCTCTCGAGCACTTGATCAGCCCACGGCTTGGTGCGGCATTGCTGTTAGGGATCGATCTCAAGCAGCGCGACGTTACTTGGATCTACGAAGTGCCGGGGACGTCGCCAATAACCGGTACCACGAGTTTCGGCGGGCTCACCGCCGGCCTAGTCGTGAACTTGGGTTTCGACCTGGCGCAGCGCGGCGAAAACTAGGGTTTTTGCTGGGGCTCTAGTGAGATGCAAGACTAGCGCAATTGGCACTAGCCTTCGTGAGCGGCGGCCTAGTCGACGCAGAGAGCAAAGGGGGGTTCATCGAGCTTGACTGGGCCGAGCTGCTTGGTGCCGCGCGAGATCCGGCGTACACATCCGATAGCTGTCACGAACTCGGAGCACTTGCCGACGAAATAGCCGCGAGCCGGCGGGCCCGGCTCGACCACGTGCGTGCGGACTTCGCGGAGCAAACATTGACCTTCGCAATCGCTGCCGTCTTCACAGTCCTCGTTCGCATCTTGGGTGCGACACAGGCAATAGAGTTGTTGCTTGATGCCGTGAGCCTTCCACTCCCCGTTGCAGGCCCTGTGGCATTCTTCAGCAGACTGTGCCCCACGGCCAGCGGCAAAATCGACCGAAGTGACGGGCGCGACAGCGGTTCCCGACGGGAGGGGGTTCAATGCCTTGGGCGCGTTCAGCGACTGCGCCTTAGCAGCAGTGCGCTGCTCTGGGGCTTGTTCGTGTTTCGCGCAAGCGCCGAGGCTCACCAGGAAAAAGACTGTGAAACCACGCATGCTGCAGAGGATCGAGCAAACCCCGAATTGGGTCAAGCGCTAGTTGTTGATGCTAAGCGTGACGTTGGAGAACTCGACCTGGCACGAGCGTGCCGCGAACAGGCCCGCGTAGATGAACTGGTTGTCGATGACATTTAGATCGAGCGAGTAGCTGTGCATAGATGGAGTTATCAGCAGGATCAATGAAGCTCTTCGAGCTGCGACCCGAAAGCGCAAGGTTTCGAACCGCAATGCCGCTGTTGAGGTAGTTGCCAATCTGAGTTCCGTAGCCAAACCTCGGGAAATAGTACGGATCCTTGAAGCTTGAGACCGTGGAGTCGCCTACGAGATAAAGTATTGGCAACGTGGATCCTCCGGCCGTGCCTGCGGTGCCGAGGTTGACCGCTCCGGCAGCGCCACTACTAGTAGCGCCTGCGGCTCTGTCACTTCTCCTGTTTGAGCGCAGCGGGATGCACTCAGGTCACTCGACCGATCCGAATCAACATCCATCACAATCGGAGACTGCTGTGCTGATGACGTTACTAGGAGAGGCATTTAGCTCAGCGAAATCCAGGCTGTCCCGACTCTGACAACTCGCACGGTTGAGCATAAGAGGATTCAAAGGGCGGTTCGGTCAGGAGCTGTTGCGACTGCGTGAGCCACCTCGTCGAGTACGCTTCCGAGTTCTGGCTGCAAGTTGGCAAGATTTGGACTAGCCGCCGTCGTTCGCAATTCCTGGAGCAGAGTATCTCGCTTCGCCACTTTTAGCCTGCGCGCCATCGGGGGAAACGTCGCGCGGCACGTGGTCACAAGTCGTTTGCGCGCCGGCAAGCCATAATCGAGCGGATCGGCCAACGCAGCAAGCGCTGCTAGCATGGCGTCAGTTGTGCCACTCTGCATCGCATCGATACCGGCGATGCGGCTCTGATACCTGGGATCCGATGTGGCGAGCGTGGGCAAAAATTCTTCGGCAAGCTCCAATAGGGTTTGGCAGACATGCAACCGAGCCGCATGTAGCTCGACCAGATCGCTTCCCGTGACCGTCTTGCTACGCAAGGCCGAGACGTACAGATCGTAGATGCCATTGAGCTCATGGGTGTAGGCTAGAGCGGCAGGCAATCGAATCGATATTGGCATGCTCGGGTCGTGCAAGACGGTCAGAGTTTCAGCTGAGGTAATTCGAGCAAATACCTTGCCGGAACGCACACTGGCGGAGCGGGGCAGGGCCATTGGTCGCGTCGCAGCCAGCCTGTGCAAGTGCACCAGGGCCTCTCTCATGTCCTCGCTACTCCAATGCTGGCCATGGGCAGGAACGCCAAGCGCTACGTAGTCGGCATCGGGCAGGGATTCGTCAGCGACTTGAAGCGGATTTGATGTCGACCAAATTGCATTCGGCACGCTCGATGCGCTGCCATCGCTCGCGCAACGGCACGAAGGCACCCATACGGTGACCGCGAAGAGCAATAAGGCAGGCGGGCGCAATCTCTCGGCGGCGTGCATGCCGTGAAGCTAGCGCAAGCGCAAACCGAATGCTTACCCCTCCGGTTCGTGCCGGCCCGGGCAAGGCAATATTCGCTCGATTGACCAGAGAGTTGTGATAATGCTTGGCCGAGCCTGGCCGACTTGGAGTCGGTCGCCGCGCAGCAGAGGAAAACCGCTATGGACATCGAAATCTGCGAACACATCCCGGGTGAAAACGTCGATGACTTCATTCAGGCGGGCAGGGAAGTGTTCAGGCACGATCCGTCTTGGGTGGCACCACTCGACTTCGAATTCCGGCAGCGCTTGTCGCCGCGGTCGAATCCGTTGTTCAAGCGAGCCGATGTCACCCTGTTTACCGCCCGTCGCAACGGTCGCCTGGTGGGGCGATGTTCGGTGACCGTCGATCGCGAATACCAACGGGTGCACCAGAATGACACGGGCTTCTTCGGGTTTCTCGACACAGTTCACGACGAACAGGTCTCTCATGCCTTACTTGACACCGCGAGCTCGTGGCTGCGCGCGCGCGGTATGAAGTGCATGTTTGGTCCAGTTTCCCTGTACTTCAATGACGAGGTGGGCTGCCTCATCGACGGTTTCGAGCACCCGCCCAGCATGATGATGGCGCATTCACGCCGTTACCAAAGCCAGCTCATCGAGGCTTACGGTTGCGTCAAAGAGAAGGATCTCCTCTGCTGGCGATACGATAGCTCGCTGCCATTTTCGAAACGAACGCTGAAGGCTTGGGAGCAGGTCAAAAGCCTTCCTGAGATCAAGCTGCGCAGCGTAGACATCAAGCACCTCGACACCGAGATGGCTAACATCATGGCCATCTACAACGACGCGTGGGCAGGCAAATGGGGCATGGTGCCTGCACTACCCGACGAAACGAAGAAAGTTGTCGAGGAAATGAAGCTCATCATCGATCCCGACATCGCATTCATGTCTGAACTAAATGGCGAAGCGGTCGGGATGTGTATTGCGCTACCAAACCTCAACGAGGCTCTTGCGGGGCTCGATGGCAAGCTGTTCAACTACGGAGTGCCGCTCGGGGCCGCTCGACTGCTGTGGCGTCTCAAGGTACGTCGTGTGGAATCATCGCGATTGATGATGCTTGGGATCCGCAAGGATGTTCGCCAAAACGTCAAACGCTATGGGGGGCTCTCCGCGGCCATGTACGTCGAGGTCGCCAAGCGTGGTGCGGCCAAGGGCTATAAATGGGGTGAGCTCTCCTGGACGCGCGAAGACGACGCACCGGTCAACCTTGGGATCCGTTCGATGGGCGCCCATGTCTACAAGACCTACCGGGTGTACAAGAAAGACCTCTAGGCAGGTGAGCCATTCGAGGCGTGACCGGACACTCTACACTGCCTTTTGAGTAACACCGACGCCACTGACCCCCCATGTCGATGACTCACGCCCCCTGCTTCTGTTTGCTATGGGCACTCTCGTGTGGAGGTTGTGGCGCCTCAACGAACCTGCTTGGGGACGGTGAAAGTGGCGTACCAGTGGCTTCTGATGGCGCGACGAAGGTCGCAGACGGCAGCGCCGGGTCACCTACTAGTCTCGGGGCGTCAGGGGGTAGAGCTTCGAGTGCAGTTGGCGGGCAATTATCGCCGCCCGTTTCGCCCGAACAACTCGATGCGGCGACGGCGGTCTGTGGTGCCACCTCCTGGATCTTTTCGGGGCTTGTTCCGAATTCACGCAGCCTGGGCGGTGTACCCCTCCCAAGTGGCAGCGTCACTTGCGGCCGAATCTACCGCGGCTCACAGCTCGCGAATCTGGGCGCGGATGGCTGCGGGGATTTTGCGGCCTTGGGCATCAAGAGCGTTATCGACCTACGCACCGCAGCGGAAGCAGCGCTGACGCCTTCGCCCGAATGCACCTTCAAGCAGGCCCAATACGTATCGGCTCCGATGCCAATCCCGTACAACTTGAGTCCGGCAAACTACATCGCTGATCTGCACACGAATGCTTCGGTGCTGGCCGCTTTTGCAGTGCTCGGTGAAGTTGCTTCATACCCAGTACTGTTCCATTGCACCTACGGTCGCGACCGCTCGGGTGTGCTAGCGGCGCTAATTCTGCGCCTGCTTGGGGCCTCGCGGGAAGTCGTTATGGCTGAGTACATGCGCACGCAACAGTCCGGCTTTGGCAGTGCGCCGATGAGTCTTCAGGCCACACTCGACGAGATCGAGCGTCTGGGTGGGGCCGAGGCGTTTTTGCTGTCGATTGGAGTTCCAGCGAAAGCCATTGCCGTGCTTCGCGCGCAATCCGTGACGCCGGTCGTGCCCTAACTAGCGGACGAAACGTGAGCGTGCGAGCAACTGTGCTTGGCGCAGCGCAGCACTATTTGGCGCTAGGCGCTCAACGATGGTCACTTCAGCCTGTGCTTCTTTGGCACGCCCGAGCGCGGCCAATGCCTCGATGTGCAGCAGCAGTTCATCGACACCAAAGCTCCTGTCGCCAACGCGCTTTCGGAACTTGTCCAACTCGAGCAGCGCCCGTTCGGCCCTACTTTGGCTGAGTAGCGTACGACTCTGCGTGATCGTCTTGGAGCGCAACACCATCAGTTCCGTTGGATCGAGCTGCGGACTACTCTCGACCGGTGGGGCTGGAGGTTGGATGCTTGCGGACCCAGCCGGCTGTTTCTTTGGCGTATCGTACAGCGCACTCACGTCATCGTAGACCAATGGATAGCGCGCAACTGCACTGGTCTTTTCCGGGAAAATTGGCCGCGGTCGGCGGCGCACCGGTGTCCCGTCGGGTTCGGCGGCGCCCTCGGCCAAACCCGCGGGCGCAGCAAAGCCACCGGCGTAAGCAAGTTGATGCCTGCCCGGTGCGTCGGTGGATGCAGAGTCACCGATATCGCGAGGCTTTGCGGAATCATCCTCGGAATCGTTAGCCATAGGAGGTGGGGGCATCGTATCTGCCGAGTCACTGCGCAAGCCGGCGCGCTGCAGCGCGGCAGATGCTGGTTTCGGCGACGCAACATCTGCCCGCTGCATTTGAGTTGCTGCAACCGAATTGCCGCCATCGACGACCCGATTGACGGCTTGCCCTGCACCGACCAACGCCGCACCGGAAAGGACGCCCACGGCGACCCCCTTGCCGGCGGTGCTCCATAGCGTAGACGAACCGACGCCAAGCGCCGACTTTACGGCTGCAAACAGGCCTTTGGACGCCGTACCGGCAGAGGCCTTCGCGACCCCGGACCCCGCCGCAAGCGAGGTAGTGGTTGGCAGTACGGAAGCCATCCCACTCGCCATAACAATCGGCACGCTGAGACCAAGTGCCACACCGACTCGGGCGGGCAAATCTGCAGGCGCGCGATCAAACTTGGCGGCTTCGAGCAAGTACTGCTCGAAATCGTCATAGTCGAAAACGCTCGATTGGGCGTCCATTAAACTGCCTCCCTGGCAAGAAACGCCTCGCGCAGTCGAGTCGTCTCGGTGCGGAAATGCTCGCGTGCGCGGCGCAGTCGCGACGACACAGTCCCAATCGGGATATCCACGATCGCTGCGGTTTCTGGCGCAGTCAGCCCTTCGATCTCCGAGAGCACAAAAACGGTTCGCAGATCTTCGGATAGCGTGTCGAGCACCGCATCGAGCATGCGCCTGGCTTGCATCTGTTCCAGAAGCGATTCGCTGCTTGGCGTGTTGCTCTGGATCTCGTCGAGGCACGCCTCGGCATGACGAGCGCCATAGCTGCCAGCTGCCCGTCGATAGTTCGATGCTACCCGCACGGCCGTGCCACACAGAAACGCTCGCTCGCGCCCGAGGGGTACATCGCTCACGCGCTTGGCAGCAACGATGAAGACCTGTTGTGTTGCGTCGTCAAGATGGGCATCACGCACACCCAGCCGCCGCAGCAAACACCAGACGTACCTCGAATGCTGCGCAACCAACTGGGCAATGGCGCCGGGGGGACCCCAAGCCTCACTATCCGACGCTGGCTCTCTGATTGGCGCATCAACTGCGGACATACCGACAGGGTCGGCTAGACGCTCTCGCTCGTAAAAGTCAACGGACACGGCATGCATCCCATCCTGCTCATGTCTTCAAGTACGACAATCGATCACGCTGTGCCAGCCCGAGCGAAAACTGCTGAAGTTCGGACTGCAGGCCTGGAGTCAGACCCTCTCACTTTCGTGCGTGAAGGCTGATTAGGCGGCCATGCACGTTCAACCGCTCCGAGAGCCTGCACATCGGATCAGCCTAACGCGCTTGCTCGTCCGCTGTTGCCCAACCCGCCCTGTGTACACGGACTCTCTCGCGTGCGAGTGCCGCCTCGCGTTCAGGTCATGCGTTCGAAACTGACGTACACCAGCGTTTGATTGAGCTGGATATAGGCGATCTCGCCGAAGGTGATTGGGCCCGTTGCTTCGCCAGTCTGTTTACCCTCGAGCTCCGCGTAGAGAAAATTGAGGATGCAGTTGCAGCTGAAGGTGGGCGTGACCCTGCGTGCTGCAAATTCTCGGCCGAAGAATCCGGCGAGGTCTGATACTTGCTCGGCGAGGCGATACTCAACACCCTCGAACACTGGGGCATAGAGGCGGACTTGCTTGGGCGTCTTGTCGATGCCCTGGAAACTCACGTTGATTTGGGCTCCAGCATAATCTGCCACGAGCGGCCACCGCGTGTCGATCGACCTCGCCTCGAGGTAGTCAGCAAAATCCGCCAACTTTCCGTTGACTAGACACTCGGTCACCACGAATCCAGACTGCGGGAAGGTGATGATGTCGCCGTCGCCCTGTCGGAATGGGTTCACGATCTCAATTTTCGCAGCGAATTCAGCTGGCAGAGTCGCATGCAGGACAACGGCGGCATCCGCATACGACTGCAATGTTGTGCCATCGAACACCTTGGGTGATTCGGTTGCGAGTTCATTCAACAACACCCCCGCATTCCACCCAACCAAGGGCGAATTGAACAGCCCTAACAAGCTCCCACATTCGCGATCAAACCGCAGATGCGTCAAGCTTCCCGCGGGCACGATGATGAACGAGCACCCGTTGCCCGGATAGTCGTCGACCATGCGCTGCAATTCGTCTTCCCGATAGACCCTGACTTTGGCTTCCGAAACCGAAGTGTCAAGCGGTGAGACAAACACGCGCTCACGATCCACGATCCCCCCGCTTCGGCTCATGAAATACGGCGTTGTGCCACCGATCCAGTTTCCTTTCGGCAGGCGCGCGAGTAAAGTCGCATCTCCGGCAACCATCAAAGGTCTGCCAGTTGCGATAAGGTCAGATGCTTCGCGAAGTGCAACCAGATCAGCCATTTTGCTCCGGGAAAACTAGGCGCAGATCGTCTGCGGCAAGGGCTTCGTTCTTCTGGAAATATTCATATGCAAGGCGAATGGCCTGGTCGGGGTCCCGTTTGGCGATCAACTTGACTTGGCCGTACATGATGCGTGAAGCCAAGCACTTCAGGGGATACTCGCGCTCTGACTGAACGAAATTTCCCCAGCGTGGGTCATTGATGGGTGGCGGTTTCATAGCGAGACTGGATCGGGAGAGCGGCCGCAATGGCGGCCCGCTTGAACATACGGGTCGTTCAACTGGCGATTAAGTCCGAATCGGTCAAGTGGACACTGTGGGCAAACACTTGGCGACAAGTGTCGCTCTCGAGCCCCAGCCAGACCGAGCAAATTCCTCGAATGATTGACGGATGTTCAGTTCACCCCGACCGAATCCCCCGAGGTTTGCGCGGCCGCTGGTATCGCAGACAGCCAAACACAAGTATGACCCAGGCGAAGTGCCAGAAGAACATTGCCTGTTGGCTTAGGACGAGCTAGCCCGCCGGGCGTCTCGTCATGCGACCCCAGAACATCAAGATTTGGTCGGAGAACAACGACTTTCAGCACGTCGAAGTTCTGCGGCGCAATCGCGAGAAACGTCAGCGACATCGAGAGTTCTTCGTAGAGGGTGTCAAGGCCATCGATCTGTGTATCAAGTGCGGCTGGACGATCACGACCTTCATCCATTCGAGCGAACGACACCTGTCGAACTGGGCCACGGCGATTCTGAATTCGTCGACGGCAGAACGCCATCTAGTGATGCCCCAAGCATTGCTTGAAAAGCTCAGTGACAAGAACGATACGTCTGAACTGCTAGCCTTGGTCGAAATGCCCGCTGACGACCTCGACCGGATCCAGCTTGGGCAACGGCCACTTGTCGTCGTCTTGGATCGTCCCTCCAGCCCAGGCAACCTTGGTACCATTCTTCGGGCAGCGAACGCGATGCGCGTCGATGGAGTCGTCATTACGGGGCACTCCGTCGATCTCTACGATCCCAAGACGATTCGTGCGAGCGTCGGCACTCTGTTCTGTACTCCAGTCGTGCGCGTCGAATCGTCGAAGGCGCTCGAACCTTGGATTCTTCGCATCAAGGTTGAGACCGCCACGATCGTTGTAGGCACTTCGGCGCGCGCCCCGGCGGTGCTTGCTGAGCACGATTTCGCTCAACCGACGCTGCTCTTGTTCGGAAACGAGACGTCAGGTCTGAGTTCCCATTGTCGCTCACTCTGCGATACCACTGTCACGATTCCAATTCACGGCGCAGCTTCATCGCTCAATGTTGCCTGTGCGGCTTCAATCACCTTGTACGAGGTTGACCGGCAGCGGCGCTCGAGTGACCACGGGCACTAACTTGGGGCATTGACGCGCGTCGGATTCGCAGGTAGTTGTGGATGGCCGCGCTGTAAACGGCGTCGACTTCGGTACCTGATGGTTCTCGCGTACCTACTTGCGGCATTCAAGCTGTGGATGTTGATCGACGCGTTGCGTCGACATATTGACAACTACTGGTATTTCATCATTGCATTCTTGCCCATCGGTGATTGGGCCTACTTCTTCATCTACAAGTTTCCGGAGCTCAAGCGCAGAATTGGGAACATTCATTTCGCCCGTCCCAATTCGCTCGAAGCGCTAAGCTATGCGGCCAAGACGACACCAAGCGCAGAGAATCGCCTGCGCTTGGCCGAAGGGCTGTATGACGCGGGTTTGCGCACTGAGGCGCGTGAGCAATTCGAGGCTGTCCTACGGACTCATCCGAAGGATCTGAGAGCCCTCTACGGTGTGGCGATGACTCTGAAGGCAGACGGACGACTCGTCGAAGCCGTCGAGCGATTCCATGAGCTGCTCGATGCCAATCCGGCACATGAAGACTACGCCCCGCTACTTGAACTCGTCGATACCCACAAGCAACTGCAGCAACCCGATGAAGCACTAGATTTGCTCGAGGTATTGGTGCGGCGCAGCCCGCGCGTCAAGCACTACCTGGCTCTTGCCGAACACCTCGTCGACGTGGGCCGCTGTGACGAGGCAAAACAGTTACTCGATGTGGCGTTGCGCGAATTCGAACATTCACCCGACTCCGTGCAGCGCCGGGAACGAGAGTTTTTGCGCTCTGCCAAGGCGTTACGCAAGCATTTAGAAACTATCTAAGGCGTGCCGAAGTACAGCGCAACGTGGTTCTTGTGACAAATCGACACTCCAGGCGCCCTGCGGCCAACGATGAAGCATTGACAGGCTGCCGGCGCAGCAGACGAGTATACCGTCACGGGTGGACCACGCAGGGCACGCTGGGCGAAGGCACTACGCTGCGCAACGGCGGCAACCGCAACGTGAACCACAAGGCAGCCCTTCTGCTCCACTAGAACAGCACGGTCGAGCACATCAGATTGCCGTGCCAGCTTTCTGCATTGGCAAAGAAGGCTCCCTGCTCACCCGCGGTCGCGATGCCGACGAAGGGCGCACCCCCAACTGCGTCGCTGAACTCCCTGCAGATCCGATCCGCCTTATCGCGCATCGTTGACAGGCTGCCCGCGCAATAGACCAGAATGCCACCCTGGGGCTGCCGAGCCGGAAGGCACCTGGCACGCTCGACTGTGCGGCGAACACGGCTGATCAGCGGATCCGGCGTGCTTGCCATTAGGGTTACCTGGTCCGAGACAGCGAACTCGGAGAAGAAACTTAGTGCCTTCGAGGGTAGGATCACCGCCTGTGGGTGTGACAGGATCCGTCGGTCCATGCCGTGTGCGGCGCCCACTGTTCGTGCCAGCGGGCAGAGGTTCGTATTGAGTACGACCAGCCCACCCAATCTCAACTGTTCTGCGATAGCGCCGCCGGTCCACTCATTGTAGATCTCGGCGGCAGGGCGTCTATCGATTTCGTAAACTACACGACGGTCCACGCGCGTGACGGTGCCACTGTGTTCTGCGGGCAAGAAACCGCCCATGAAAGCGCCCTTTACGTCGTGGGCGCTACAGATGCCAACGAGCACGAATCCCAGGGGCAACACGCCAAGATGGGACACGATGCGCTGATTGCCGAGCATGTTGTCGTCCGCCGCGCTACCCCCAAATACAGGCACCTTCTTACCAAAGACCTGGCCGATCCCCTCGAGGATGCGCTCCTCGAATCCGGGTGTCGCATGCATTAAGAGCATCCGCGGAGTGCTTCCAAGTTGCTTCACGAGATCCTGACAGGCCCTCGCTGCGCCTTCTTTGGCGTGCACTGCTTCTGCCTTCTGCATGGTTACGGCGACCTTCAGGCCATCGATTGGTTCACCGACGAGCAGACAGGTCTTGCGCAAGAAGCCACTCGGCGTAAAGACGCCCGCAAACGACGTGGCGCCAAACACTGGTGCCGATACACCCTGGCGATGCAGTTCGCCTAAGATCCGCTCGAACGGAGCATCCTCGGGGCCGTACATGGCGATCCAATTCGGGGCACGCTTTGCGACAGCGGCGATTTGACGCTGCAATGACTCAGCCGACGGATCTGAGGTGTCTAGTACGGTGTGATACATATGTGTCTGCCCAACGGCGTTTGCATCAAGCCTCTCGGGCACTAGGAACTAAGACGGCGGAAACCCTGGCTTCTTTAAGTCGAACCACCGAACCCGCGCGAAAAGTCAGGTTCGGCCCTTGACCCGCTTCGATTCCTCTGCGATAGCCACGCGACTTGCCGGAATTCAACTGCCAAAATTGCAACAAGCCCTTCAGCGTCACTGACGAGGCACTCGCACGCTACCCAGGCTGGGTGCCAAAGAAATGTTACCGCTGCAAGAAGGCGCAGCCCACGACTGGAGCGAACTCAGGCTCGGTCTCGGGCGCGCCCAGTGCACCGTCGAAGAAGAAGACTTCGCCAGCGAGTTCTGCGACGCGCGAACTCGATCTGCCGGTCGCGGAAATCCTCAAGCGGTTTCACGATGGTCCCAAGACGGGTGTGTTCACCGACGGTGCAGCGAATCCAAACCCAGGGCCCGGCGGGTGGGGAGCCGTGTATGTCGTCGACGATGTGATTGTTGGCGAAGCCTATGGCGACGAGCCGCACACGACCAACAATCGAATGGAGTTGCTGGCGTTGCGCGCCGGAATACCGTTGGTTCTAACCGATGAATCAGCGATCATCTATACGGACAGCCAACTTTGCGTCAGTACGTTCACCACCTGGGCCAAGGGCTGGAAGGCGCGCGGCTGGAAGCGCAAAGATGGCCCGATCAAGAACCTCGAGCTCGTCAAAGAGATCTACGAAACCCTACAGGGACGGCCGAATCTCAAGTTGCAGTGGATTGCCGCCCACAGTGGTAATCGCTGGAACGAATACGCCGACGCATTGGCAACTGCCTACCGCCGCAGCGAGAAATAGCCAAGATCACAGTTCGCGTTGACGCGTTGACGCGTCGTCGCACGGTAGGCGGCGGCGGAGTTGTCAGAACCGGTAGAGCGGGTTGGGCCTCCCGCGTTCTAAGTCCAGTGAGCGTTGGGATGCCCAAGCCGATGCGCTGAACCTGCCGGCGCGGCTGCAGGCCGGAATCGGGCCGTGGATCGGTGGTGGGGGTTGGAGGTGGGCGGCGGGGCTTGGCAACGCGACCGAGGGTGCGACTCTGCGCCGTGGCGGGACAAGAAAGTGGTCGGCAGAGTGGCCGTGCGAACATCGGCTGTACCCACGAAATGCCGGTAGAAACGGCACTGGCGGCGCTTTCACCGGCCCGTTGGCATATCAGCGCTTGACGTTGCAGTGGCAGAGATCCTAGCCTCGGCCCGCGGAGTCACCCGACGCATGCGGGCTTCCCTAATAACCACCCTCCTCAGTTGTCTTCCTTTGGTCTCGGCTGGCCACGTACTGGCCCAGTCGATGGATCCTTCCGTCGATCGCTTGGTCACGCCAGAGTCGGCTGCTTGTCGCACGGGGGGCGCGATTGCGTCCAACTTTGCTGACCCCAACTATCAGGCCTGTGTGCCTGATAATGCGGCATTTCATCGACTAGCTGCCCAGTACGGATTCGCATTCGCTCCGAGCGCCATGCATTCGGCGCGCACGACTGGCGTCGGTGGTTGGCACGTCGCTGTCGAAGCGGCGTACACGAGCATCGACTCCGGGTCTACTTATTGGAAGAGCGGTTCGCGCGGCTCGGCGCCGTTGGCTGACGGCAACACGACGAACAGCAACCCCGCCAGCGTGCTTCAGCTCTATTCCGTCAAGCTGCGCAAGGGTTTTGGCTATGGTTTCGAGATTGCCGCGCAGACCGGGTTCATGCCGCTAACTTCGCTTTGGAACGCGGGCGCAGACATCCGCATCAGTTTCCTCGAGGGCTTTCGTACAAGGATCCCCGGCTACATTCCCGATTTGGCTGCGGGAGCCGGAGTGCGTACCATCACTGGGACGTCGCAATTTCAGATGACGATTGCCAGTTTCGATCTACAACTGTCTAAGCCCATTCGCGTTGCCGAAGCCGTCGTGCTCACGCCTTGGCTTGGGTATCAGCACGTTTGGACGTTTATCGATTCCAACGTAGTCGATCTAACGCCAGCGACGAACCAAGAGGACCTCTGCAAGCCCCTTGGTCAAGCCGTGCCTGGCCAGCTCAATACCGCAACGTCAGCCAACGAATACACGGGCAAGGTCGTGTGCTCTTCGGGCGGCTCGGGCGCGGACTTCAGCAACAATCGCGCCTTCGGTGGCGCCACTGTCATGCGCCAACGTCTGCTTATCGGGACCAACATCCGCCACGAGCACCTGATGTTCGGGCTTCAGTTCATTACCGACCTAGTAAAACCGGCTGACGCCCAGACCCGCGCGCAAGAAAAAGCAGATCTGGCTGGTATGTCGCGACAATGGACCGCGGTGCTCGACGCTGGGCTCATGTTCTAGGCGCTAGCCTCAGTGTTAGTGAAGCGTTTCGTGCTTCGGTCGATCGGGTGACGTTGGCGCGGTGGCTTGTCCCTGTGCTCGCAGCTTGGCGTTGCTGCGCGGCTTGATCCGACCCGCTTCTTGGTCAGTACGGCGCGGTAACGGTCCACCAAAACTCAGCGCAATAGCCGTTCCGAAGATACTCACTGCTGCACTGAAGAAGAGCCCCCAAGCCCAGCCAAAGTCGATCGGAACATGCACCTTGCTCGTGGGCGACACGTTGGCCAAAACGAGGATCTCGCCTGCGGACAACGCGGCAAAGAAGACGCAGACCGCACGCACTCCGCGCATGCTTGCAATCGTGCGTCGGGTGAAAACGAGTGGGATTAGAATGAACCACCCGACCGCGCCGGCCCAAACCCAACCAGCGAAGTGCCTGGCGATGAGGTAGCCGCTCAGCACGAGCTCGTCAGGCTTTCTGAGGACGAACCAGGGTTGCAGGAAACCAAATAGCCCAAGCAGTGCAAACAGCAGGAGCAAACCCCGCCCCCGACCGAAGTCGAGCAGTCCGCGCTTCCGGAATTCTTCGGGGATCCGGTTCAGTTCGGCCTCCCGCTCCAATTGAGATTCGGCCGACGGTGGCAAGTCGTGGAGCGAGAGCAAATCCACGCCGCAATCGGGGCAGTGCGTGATCTTCTCGTCAGCACTCCACATCTCTCGACAGAATGGACAGGCGAAAATTTGAGCCACGCGGTGGTCCAGCATACCCGGTCGTGGGGCTAAAGGGTATGCTTTGGCCCACCGATGCGCGATATCGTCGCTGCCCTATTCGAAATACCCGAAGATGCGCCGCACCTCGAGCAGGCGCTGACGCATCCGAGCTTCACCAACGAGGTTCGGCACGCCCCGGACAACCAACGCCTCGAGTTCTTGGGGGACTCCGTTTTGGGGCTCTGTACCAGCCAGTTGCTATTCGAGCGCTATCCCCTGGCGGACGAGGGGACCTTGACGCGCCTGCGCGCGCAGATCGTCAATACGGAGCGTCTCGCCGAGTGGGGGCGCTCCCAGGGAGTTGCCGAGGCGATCCGGTTGGGGCGCGGTGCCTTATCGAGTGGGTTGCGCGAAAGCAACAACGTCGTGGCAGACGCCGTAGAAGCCTGCATTGCAGCGGCGTACCTTGACGGCGGCCTACCCACGGCACGCGCCGCCTGCGCTCGCATCGTTGGCCCTATGCTCGACCAGCTCGATCAAAGCGGCACGCTCGATCCCAAGAGCGATCTGCAAGAGTTCGCACAAGCACGCGGCCTCGGTTTGCCAACCTACGAAGTTTGCGACAGCGGCGGGCCGGCACACGATCGTTGGTTCGAAGTAAAAGTGGGGATTGCCGGTCGGTGGCTTGCCCAGGGGCGCGGACGTTCGAAGCGTTTGGCCGAACGCGCTGCCGCCGAGGAGCTGTTGCGCCGCCGAACGGACCTCTTTGGTAATGACGCCCCCGTGAGCAATGCGCCCGCGCGCGATGACGCGCGAGCCAGCGGTGGCGAACGTGACACCCTGGTTTGTATCGTTCCTGAAGATGGAACTCTATCGGTCGACGCTCGGCGCCGGACCAATGCCAGTGACGCCCTGGCTGAAGTTGGGGCTACGGCCGATCCCAGTCGGGGCAGTAGCGAGCTCGCACTCGACGACGGCAAGGAGAATGGACCATGAAGCGGGTCAGCTTGCTCGTATTGGCGTTTTTGCTCGTCACCGGAGTCGCTTTGGGCGGCACGTATATGGACCGTGCGACGTTGCTCATCAACGAAGCCCGGCGGTCCAGCCAGTTCTTGCGCCAGCGGAGCCACGACAAAGAGCTCGCGCGTATCGTGCATCATGTAGCTGTGGCAAGGCTCGAGGCGGCCCAAAAAATGTCCGTCCCGAAGGAAGTCGTCTTGGCACATCCGCACGTGCTGATCGTGCTTGAACATCACGAGCGGGCTGCCGCCGCCGCCGAGGAGGGCGACGTGCAGAAATTCCTTGTCCACGAGCTCAAAGCGGACGAGGAAGAGCGCGTCCTGCGCAGTGTGTTCGAGCAGCACGGTTGGCCACTGCCGAAATCATAGGTATCGCATGCAGCTGCGATTCGCTTGGGTCTTACTGGGAGCGTTCACGGCTTGCCGTGCTGAACGATCACTGCCCGATCGGCATCAAGCAGCGACGACCAAAGCACCAAGCGCCACTTCGGCTCTAGTCTCGCCAAGCTCGGGGTTGCCAAGCAATGTACCCGCTGCTTCAACGGTAGCTCCCCGTAGTGACAGTGAACTTCTGCATTGCAAAGCCAGAGGCAAACATGCACGGGCTCTGGTCGGTTCGGTGCGTGGGCGCGTGATTGATCTCAGGGCAAGCAACGAAAGCCTCTACGTTCTGCACTTCGAAGACGACTTGAGGCGCGCTACGCTGACAAAACTTGGGCGCGATGGCGTTCGTCGAGGCGTGGTCGCGCGCCACGTTGGCCCAAGCGAACCTAAGTCTATGGTAATGACCCCCGATGCTGCCTACTTCACCCGCAAGACCAACGTTGTGCGCGTGGGCCTCGACTCTGGCGAGGTGAAAGAAGTTGTTCATGGCTTCGCAGAGGCCATTGCTGTGTTCGGGGACCATGTCTATGGGGTAGTCTGCAATCCCAGTGACTCGGCTGAGTTTGCCGACAGTCTTGTGCGTGTCTCTCTCGTCAACGGCGAGCGGGAACCGATTGCGGACTTGCCCCGTGTACCAAGAAAGAAGCGGGCATCGGGAGGCCCGGCCTGCGACTACCACTACCTTGCCGCGGCGGCTGAGTCGGTGTTCATCAGTGACTGGGCAGGCAGGCGAATCTTGTCGATTTCGATGGCCGACAAGACCGTGCATGAAACAGCCTTCGCCGGCTCATACCCCATGCGCATCACATTGGAACCCGAGACGATCGTCTATCAGGCTGAGGGAGGCCTTTACCGCGTGCCGCGCGCTGGAGGCAAGCCCGAGCAGCTCGCGGAGTTAGCCAACACGCCATTTGCCAGCTATGTCGCCGACGAAAAGGAATTCTGGATCAATCAATCCGAAGCCTACACCGAGGCAGTTTGGATTTATCGCCTAACTCGCGTCGCAGGCAAGCCGCGCAAAGTGCTGAAGTTTGAGGGCTACAAAGATTGCGCCGATCCTTGCGACATCACCGATGGCATCGCGGTCGATGACGAATGCATTTACGTTGCGCACCGCGAGGAGCACACAGTCAACTTGTTTGCGTGGCCGAAGGATTGAGCGAGCAATCGACGCAACAGGCCCTCGGCTTGCTGGCACCCACCCGAGCTGGTAGCGTCCGTTGTCCGAATGCCACGTCCCTCGTCCGAATTCGCTCAATCATGAGCCGTCGAACACTCCGACTCAGTGACGGCCTGGCCATTCACCTCGGCGCCCGTGCCCAATCTCTGGGAGGCGCAGTGCTATTTGGTTTGATGGCAGTGCTCACGCGCATCACGACGCGGCAGGGATTCTCGGCGGCGCAAATTGCCGTAGTTCGATTTGCGGTTGGGCTTGGGCTGAGCGGTCTATGGTTTGCGGCTCGGCCCGGCACCTTTGCTCCGGTGCAGCACCGGTTGCTCATCACGCGTGGCGCGCTGGGCGGGCTCGCAGCGTTCCTCTACTTCGTTGCGCTTTCGCGGATCCCGGCCGGCGAGGCCACGCTACTAAACAACACGTTTCCAATTTGGGCAACGTTGCTCGCTTCGATTACGCTGCACGAACGCCCCACCGTTCACATCGCCGTTGGCCTCGGGCTTGCCAGCATCGGCGTCTCTCTCGTGCTGCGTGACAATGCCGCACACATCGCCTTTGGTTGGGGCGAATTGGCAGCAATTGCGTCGGCATTGCTGGCAGGTGGTGCCGTCACCGCAATTCGTGCTCTCCGAGCCACCGACAATGCGCCGACGATCTTCTTCGCGTTTTGTCTCGGTGGGCTTCTCGTCTCGTGGCCTTTTGCCCTGGGGTCATGGCCAGCAGAGCCTACGGCTTGGGCCATCGCTTTGATCGGCGTCGGCGGCACGTCGTTTGGTGCCCAACTGTTGATGACCCAATCCTACGGAGAACTTACGGTTCCCGAAGCCGCGATTTGGCAACAGCTCACACCGGTCATGACCTACCTCTGGGCGATTGGGTTGCTTGGCGAGCAGCTGGCGCTGGTGGGCGCAGTTGGCGTTCTACTAGGCATTTCCGGGGTCGTGTATGCCTCGGTTACCGCTCGCGCGCGCCGTCGCGAGTGAGCCTTTGCCCATGGTCACCGGTAGCGAAATCATGCCACAGATCCGCCGGAGCACAAGCCCTTGACCTGAACTTACGAAACCCCCATGCTGCCGCCACCACACCGCTTCCGAGCGTTGTTTGGAGGTCCGATGCAGGTCGCGGAGCAGTCGCCATTGACCGAGCAAGAGCGCGCCATCGTCGCGGAGGAGTGCCTCTGGCTCGAACGTCTGCTCGCGGCGCAGCAATGCGAAATTGCTCGTCGTGCTGGGCTTGGGCGTCGCGATGGCGAGGCAATTCGCCAAGAGCTACGAATGCTGCGCGATGCTGCGATGCAGGGGTCAGACGACGACCTGCCGGACAAATTGCATGAGTTGAGTGTGCGGCAACGGCTTGCAGAGCACCCCGTCCATGCAATGCCCGACGACAGTGTTCCGTACTTGGCGCACCTGGCCGTCGTGGAAGCTGGCGTTCGCAAGGACTATCTACTCGGACAGACTAGCCTATTTGATGTCGTGCACGACGTTCGCCTGGTGGATTGGCGCGTCGCGCCGGTAGCGCAAATTTACTACGGCTGTCGCGAGGGCGAAGAGTACGAAGTCGAATTCCCGGGGCGCATCGCGGAAGGTCGCGTCGTTGTGCGCCGCGCGGTCGGCATCAATCAGGGTAAATTGCGGAGTATCCTCACCGAACACACAACGTTGCGCTGGGTGGACCACAACATTTGGGTCCGTGAAGAGCGCAGCACTACTCAGCTGGCGCGAGGTGGTGCCGGCAGAGCCGTGCGATCGGGGATCCTCGGGCTGGGCGTCGCCGTAGCGAACCGCGTCGACGCGCCCGTAACTGCATTGCTCGACGTTGAACAATATGCCGTGGTGACAGCACCTGAGACACAGCCGGTGCTCGTCTTGGGCAGCGCTGGCAGCGGCAAGACCACGGTGGCACTCCATCGGTTGATGTGGCTCGCAGTTACGCAGCCACAAAAATACCCGCTTGAGCGGGCTTTGGTGATTGTTCCCGAAGAAGGGCTAGCCAGGCTGTCGCGTCGCCTCCTCGCGCCGCTTGGCGGCAAATTAGCGGACGTGCGTACACTGGACGATTGGGCAGAACAGCTATGCCGCGCAACTTTTGGCAAGGCGATGCCACCCATCTATCGCGATGCGCCCGGTCTGGTGGTGAGCTTGAAGCGCCACCCAGCACTCTACGAAGAGTTGAAGATCGAGTTCGCGAAGTTGCGACCCGAACACACGACGCTTCGGCGGCTACGCCGTCGGCTTGTCGAGCGCTTCAGTGACCAAGCGTTTTTGTCGCGAGTCGTCGAGCGCGCCAAGGGGACCCTAGCGCGCGCCGCCGTCGAGCAAACCGTTCGACACACTATGCAGCAACTGGCCGACAGCGCCGCCGTCGAGCTGGCAACCATCGCCGATCCGCGCATGAAAATGGCGCTCGACGGTCTACGCATCGACGCCGGCACTCCGCAGGAAGTTGCCGGAACCATCGATATCGAAGACTTGCCCATCCTCTTGTTTTTGAAGGCGTGGCGCGGCGAGCTGACCGTTCGAGCGGTGTCCCAGCTGGTGATAGACGAGGCCGAGGATTTCTCGTCGTTCGAACTCTACGTGCTTGGGCGCATGCTCGAACCGCACGCCAGCGTGATTCTCGCCGGTGACGAGGCGCAACAAACGCAATCCTCGTTCATTTCGTGGCAGCAGGTGCTCGGTGCCCTCGGCGCACGCGACGCCCAGATCTGTCGGTTGTCAACCGCGTACCGCTGTCCGCGCCCGATTGCGGAGTTGGCCCAACACGTCTTGGGTCCGCTTGGGACGCACGAACCTGTCAAGGTAGCACGCGACGGCAGCCCAGTCGGGCAGTTCCAATTCGAATTACCCGGTCAAGCCGAGCTGTTCGTCGTACAAGCCGCAATCGAACTGCTCAGTCACGAACCCGAAGCGTCGGTAGCGATTGTGCTTGCAGAACGCTCGCGCGTTGCAGAGTACCGAGCACTATTCCGTGACCATCCGGACGTTCGTGGCGTCTGCGACGGTGACTTCAGCTTCAATCCAGGTGTTGACGTCACCCACTTGGGCGCCATCAAGGGGCTGGAATTCGATTACGTTATCATTGCAGATGCGACTGCCGCCGAGTACCCAGTCACTGACGAGAGCCGACGCCGGTTACACGTTGCCATCACGCGCGCCGCGCACCAACTGTGGCTCGTCGCGTCACAGCAACCGACTCACCTCGTCGATTGGTAATACGGCATGCCGCAATTATGCCCTCAGGCGCGCTTCCTAGCGCGCTTGCAGGCTATGTGCTGCTAAAGTGGCGGATTAGCGTTCCTAACCAAATCGGCGAAATAGGCCGGGAACCAAGCGCCGGCCTGGGGTGCATTCGGTGCGGAATCAGCCGACCGACAATTCGCGTCGAAGCGTGGCTGAGTGGGATCCGAGACCCCGTCGGATTCACCCGGTGGCTTCACCCAGAAGTAAGCGTCGAGCGGCTCTTCGTCGACGAGCGCACGGGGCCGCTCACCGAGCCCGGCCCCCTTCACGTTGCACCAGGCACCCCATTTGTGACGGACTCCGCCTTGGCCATCGCGTGAAGTATCGATGATAAAACCCTTCTGCTTGATGCCGACGCGCTTGAGCGAGTCGCTCAAGCGATGCACGTAAGAATGCTCGTCAGGGCAGGGGTTGCTCCGATCCAATTTCTTGCCATCGCCTTCCGCAACGGTAGTAAAGTTTGCGACGTTGGTCGCAAACCCGCGGATGAGGTGCACCCCACCTGCCATGTCGAGCACGTGCTTGAAGATGCGCGCCATGCGTGCGCGGTTGTCATTCCAACCAATCCAGCCAGCGTGCGCGGCATCGAGGTACACGCTCACGTGTGTCTGGGCAAGCCGGTTGATGGCGTAGGCTGTCGAGCGCAAATAGGCATCGGCTGACGCCTCGCATTTCGGGTTACCGAGGTTCGTGGCCAGATTCGGCAAGGAATCCGGCTCAAGGATAACCACGATGGGCTGATCGGGATGCGCACGAAACTGCGCTGCTATCGGATCGATAAACTCGGACTTGTAACGCTCTTCACCGTTTTCGCTCAACTTGAGCTCGCCGGCTGAGCTCATTGCGGCGCAGTCACGGTTTGGCAGATCATACACGACGAATACGGTCAACGTGGGCTGCCGACTTGCCACCTGTTGGCGTTTCGCATCGTCCAAGTAGCGCCCCACCGAAGCCACACGTTCGATCGCGTCCAACCAGATTGCTGTGGGATAGCTTGCCACCTTGCGGTAGAGCGCCGTGTTTTCAGGTGAATCTTTGGCGGCCTGCTCCACCTTCGCGGTGTAGTCGGGGTTGAGGTACAGCTTCGCGCCTTCGAATGGATTCTTCTGGGCCCCAGCTGGCCCTAGGTTCTGCGGCTCCGTACCGCGCGAGCCGCGCGAGTAACGCGCACATCCTAGGGCAAGCAGTGCGAGCGCAAGCAGACCGACCGAAGAGCGCGCGTAGTGGCGAAGTTGGATCATATGGCGAAGTACTTGAGATGCAGAGACAAGAAGTCCGTTACCTTGCGCCAACTCTCGACGCAAGCCGCGGCTGCGGCTGCGGACGATCCACCGAAGCGATTGAGACCATGCAGCAGTCGTGACACAGGCAAGTCGGGATGCAATGTCAAAGGGTCTGCACCATCCATTCGAGCAACCCGGGGTGTTCCGAGTGTGGGCTACCTACGACGTCGAAAACTCACGTTCTGCGAGCGGGCTCGAGCGTGTCGGGATGCAGCGTGAAGGGATCCTGCGGCAATAGATCGTGCACCCGAACATTTCCGAAGTAGCGCGGGATTGCTACTGCTATGCCCGGGTGCGCGAAACAAACTGAGCTCGAAAGCGTTGGTTACAAGCAACTCTCGAGTCGAGCATTGCAGTCAACGACAGCTGAAATTGCCATGCAGCTCCCAAATGCGAAGGCAGTGACGCCCGCTGCAGCCGCAACGCGTGGGCCACAGGCGGACTTGTCGACAGTCGCACACGCAACCTCAGCTGCCTCGCAGTAGGTGGCAGCTTCGGTAGTAACGCACACTTGGCTCATCACTGACGTCGTGCATGACTTGACCGCAGCGGCCATCCCGGCTGCGCACAGGTCGTTCGCACTCGCCAATGTTGCCAGACAGGTGTCGATCGGCAATGCAACGGCCGGCTTGAAATTGGCCCAAGCATTGGCGCATTCCGTAAGTGCCGGGCTTCCGCCGGCGGCACATGTCGAGATCCCTTGGCAGATCTGACTCGGCAGGCTTGCGCTCGCATCGGCATTTAAACATGCCGTGCCTGCTGCACCTGCCGCTGCTGGCGATGAATTTCCAGCAATGCCGGTTGCTCCACCAGCGCCGGTTGCTCCGCCGATTCCCGTGGCCCCAGCGCTCACCGCCACGCCACCGGTCCCAGGGCTACCCCCGGTACTTGCGCCACCTGTACCAACCATAGTGCCGCCAACGCTCGTGCCGCCCGCCACGGACACAGACCCAGCTCTACCGGCTGCGCCCGTGACGTTGGTCGCGCCCGCTGAACCCGCGACGTTGGTCGTGCCTCCAGTGCCAGCAGTGATCGCCGCGCCCGCTGAACTCTGCACGCCACCTGTGGCGATGCCGCCAGCAGACGTTGTGCCACCTGTGGTGATGCCGCCAGCAGACGTTGTGCCGCCGGTGGCTTTGGCCCCGCCCGTAGCTTTGGCCCCGCCTGTCGACTCAGTTGCAGCGCCACCGTCTTCGTTGCTGCCGCTACCTGTGTCATCCTGGTTGATAGTACAACCGACGGCCAGAAGTAGCGCGACGGTGACAGAAACTCCTACGGACCGAAAAGCGTTGCATTGGCTCATGATGTGTCCCTCTCGTACAAGTAGCTCCGCCTTCAACCGACCCACGCCTCTACCAGGTCCTTCGAGGCTAGCCAGGCTGCGTTTGCGGAAAGTCGCATATACCAAATTCGCTGGTTTGCGCAGGCAATTTCTGGCTTGTCCGGTGCGACCACGGAAATGGCCGTCTCAATCGCTGCATCCGCGGCTCAGCGGACACTGGTCGGCGTTGCCACGCCCGATGAGGCACTGGGCGCGGTCGCGCTAGCCGGTGCAGGCGCCGTGGCGCTATCGAGGATCCTGAACTCACGATCGTTCAGGAGTACCGGGTGGTACTCGCGAAGATGCTCTTGGCGCAGCTTTGCGACAAGTTTCAGCAGCTCAGCATTCACCCGATCATCCGCCAACTGCACGCGAATTTTTGGAGCTTCCTCCGCCAGCTCAAGGGTCTTTGGCGCGAGGCTACCGCGGCGCCAAACGACGGCAAAACGATTGCCCTCGGTGACTGGCTGGCGGACGACTTCGCCATCCTTGACCAGCTGGGCGGCGAGGAACAACGACCTTTCCGCCTCGAGTTCAGGCACGTCCGTGGTGCCGTCAGCAGCGACGAACCCGAGATCCCCGCCTCGTTCCGCGGTGGCTCGGTCTTTGGACTTCTCGCGCACCAGGTTGCGCCAGTCGTCCATGTTGGGCAATTGCCGCACCTTTTCCAGCAAAGTTGTGGCTTCAGCTTCGCTGTCGACCAGGATCCGCATAATGCGGATCCGTTCGGGGCGGTGAAACAACTCCGAGTGCGCATCGTAGTAAGACTTGACCTCGCCGTCCGAGATCGGCGTTGCGCGATCGAGACTGGCACGCAGGGCGGCAACCAGCGCATCACCCAATATCAAGCGGTACTGAGCATGAACCCGATCGGAATCGAGAGTTCCGGATTTGCGTCCATGCTCTGACAAGAGCAGGTCCCGCGCAGCCACTTGCTCGATGTAACCGTGCAACTGTGCCTTCGGCGTGGTTCCGAATTGCTCGCGCTGAAACCCACGCAGACGCGCGTAGGCTTTCATGACGCGCCCTGAATCGAGCGCCGAGTCGCCGGCGCGAAGTAACACCGTGGCAGAACGCGCCGGATCACTAGCTGAATCTGCCAGCTGCGTCGACAGCAGAGCTGCCGCAAGCGTGGAGGGCAGGGCAAATGGACATGGCCAGCGCATGACCCCCTTCCCATAGGCTGATCCAGGCATCGATGCAAGCTAACGGAGCGAACCGGCACGCTATGGGTTTGGTAGAATTGGCGCGTGCAAGTACCCTAGCCGTATGCGACGCGCCGTCGACTTGAACTTCAGCCGAACCACCCAAGTCCGGATCCGGCGCGCGCTGGCGAAGATGCTCGACGCCTATGGGCCACAGGGATGGTGGCCGGTCTGGGCCGAGCGTCGGCGCTTTGCCAACCCGCATGGTGAGCGTGAGCAACACGGCTACCACCCCGAGCAATTCGCATTACCGGCGACGCGCCGTGGACGGTGGGAAGTCGTGTGCGGGGCCGTTTTGACCCAGAACACTGCCTGGACAAACGTCGAGCGCGCTCTTGGTGAATTGCGCAAGGCCAAGCTGCAGAGTCCCGAATCGGTACTGGCCTGCCCGGTGAGCGAACTTTCCGCAATAATTCGTCCGGCGGGCTACTTCAATCAAAAATCGAAGTACTTGATTCAAGTTGCGAATTGGTTTTGTGACCACGATGTCCGATTGTGCTGTGCTTCAGCGTCGAGGGCCGTTCTCGAGCAGGTGCGCCCGGAGCTGCTTCGGGTCAAGGGGGTGGGGCCCGAAACCGCGGATTCGATACTACTCTACGCCTATCATCTGCCAAGCTTCGTCGTTGACGCGTACACCCGGCGCGTGTTCGGGCGAATCGGAGTCGTCGATGAGCGTGACAGCTATGAGCGGATCCGTACGCTATTCGAAGCAGCTTTGGTCCTGCCCGACGCAGTAACGACGGTACGGCATTGGCAAGAGGCGCACGCACTTATTGTCGAGCATGCCAAACGATTTCACACCCGTGGCGCCGCTGAAAATCAGGATTTCTTGACTGGGCTTCGATAGCGGCACGCTTCGAAAAGTGAACGTTGTCGGTTCAGTCCTCGATCATGACCTGATTGGGCAGCTCATTGGTGTCATCGGGTCGCGGAGGGAACCTGGCGGCGAGTTCGCGCCCCAATTGTTCGATGACGCGACGCAAGCCCTCGACAGCGCGACCCTCGCGAATCGACGCGACCAGGCCAACGACCAGCAGGTTCCAGGCTTCGGCACCAAGGTGCTCGTGAATGCCGCGATCACCGAGGATCTCCACGCGGCGTTCGAGCTCGGACAACACAATCAATACTCCGCTACGGTCACGAGTCTCGGTAACGCCAAGCTCCAGAAATAGGCGCTTGGCGCGGTCGGCGGTCGCCGACTGCCTGGCGTGTCGCGGCACGATCGAGCGCAATATTGGGGCATAGCCGAGCACGGTGTATAGGACACCGAACAGAACAACTTCGGCGCCAACTAACTCCAAGCCAGGCAAGTCAGGAAAAACGAGATGAACGACAGCCGTTAGCAGCCACGCCAACCCCGTTGCCCAACCAATACGATAGGCCGCGTAGCTGGCGCTTCGACGCAGCACGACCGTGACGAGCTCTCCAGCCGTGTTGCGTTCGACCTCGGAGACGAGATCCGCAATCGCCTGACGATCAACGACCGAAAGTATTCGATTCATGGCCGTCACCAATCCCCCGAGGCGCCACCGCCGCCAAAGCTTCCCCCACCGCCACCGAACCCACCGTCTCCGCCGCCACCGCTTCCCCCACCGCCAAAACCGCCCCCGCCGACGTAGAAGCCCCCGCCGCGACGGCCACCACCCCCAAACAGGTTGATGACCGCTAGGATGATAACGATCACGACGAAGACGCCAAAAAATGCCAATTTGAACAGCGTCGCCAGGATCCAGCCAACCCAGCCGAGTGCTCCGACCGGGGACGCCTTCGTTTGCTTGACTGCACTTTGACTGCTGTTTGGTGCTGAGGTGTCGTTGCCGACTAACGCCTCGCCACCAGTCTTGGTGAGGATGGCGTCCACCGCCAACGAAACCCCAGTGTCAAAATCGCTGCGGCGGAAATACGGGGCCATCACCTCGCGAATGATACGGCCTGCGGCCGCGTCGGGCAGACTACCTTCGAGCCCATAGCCGACCTCGATACGCGCTTTTCTGTCACCCGAGGCGATGAGCAACAAGATCCCGTCGTCGCGGTCCTTCTTGCCAAGTTTCCACGCCTCGACAACGCGGATACCAAAGTCCTCAATCGGATCGCCCGCAAGTGTTGTAACGGTGAGGATCGCCAGTTGGTGTCCCGTTGATTGCTCGAACGCAGCGAGCTTATTCGTGAGACGCTGGCGCGTCTCGGGTGCGAGCACCCGAGCGTGGTCATTGACACGTCCCTCGAGCAGAGGGACTTCAGCCGCAGAGCCCTGCGCCGCGTAGAGCGCTAGTGCGACGCACCAAACCAAGAACGGCAGTGGACGTTGGAACCCCAGACGCTGCAGCAGCCAGCGCACGGTTAGAACTTCACCTCGGGCGCCTTGTCCGCGCCGGGGGTCGTTGCGGTAAAGCTCGGGCGTTCCTTCATGCCACGAAGTTTCGAGCCGATACTCGAGGGGAACTTGAGAACGGTAGAATTGTACTCGGCGACAGCGCCGATGAAGCGGCGCCGCGCTACCGCGATGCGATTCTCGGTCCCCTCGAGTTGAACCTGCAGATCGCGAAACCCAGCTGTGGCTTTCAATTCCGGATATTGTTCGGAGACGACGAGCAACCTCGAAAGTGCGCCAGAGAGTTGACCCTGCGCCTGCTCGAACTTCTTGAGCTTCTCGGGATCGTCGATCACCGAGGAGTCAACTTGCATCGAACCGACTTTGGAGCGTGCTTCGACGACGGCACTCAGTGTGCTCTTCTCGAAATTTGCGGCACCCTCTACCACGCGCACCAGATTCGGCACCAGATCCGATCGCCGTTGATATTGATTTTCGACCTCGGACCAGCCCGCCTTGACACCCTGATCGCGATCGATGATCTCGTTGTAGCCACAGCCTGTTGCGGCCGGCGCCAAGCCAAGCATGGCAACCAAAGCGAGCACACTTCCGTTGATGTTTGAAGCACAGCGAGGTTCGATCTGTTGGCTCAAGAGGACACTCCTTGTAACGAGGCTTGCGGGAATCCAGGCCATCGTAACCACGCTCTTTTGCAATACCAGGGGGGTCGAGTTCAGATTGCGGCGCGGGTGATTGAGCCGCCGGGTTTCGAAAGACTTGGAGGCTGTGCGAGTGGTCGCATTACCAGAGATTCCACATATTTGGGGAAATTGTTACCGCCTGAGCGAAATTGTGGGAACAACTACAGCCCGCCGGACAGCCTTGAGTTGAGCGGACTCGAGTCGGGCGCGCGCCCGAAAAATCGCCCGACGCGTCGTCGTCGAGTTTGGCAGCACATGATGAGGCGTGGTAGCCATACTCCCCTCGGGGCTCCTTCAACCGTGTTCTTGAGTGAGGCGATCATGAAGCAATCTCACGTAAGTCTTTCGTTTGGTCCTGTGGCGTTCGTCGTATTGGCAGCGCTTCTTTCCGCGCCTGGCTGCGTCTCTAGCTCTGACAGCGGCGGCGCTGGTGGCACGACTGGTACTGGCGTTGGTGGCGCAAGCACCAGCGCTGGCGGGAACGCCTCGGGTGGGAGCTCGGCCGCGGGTGGTACCACGGCAGCGGCGGGGGCTTTTGCCTGTCTGCCGCCGCTTTCCGCAGCCATTACGGACTTCACCTACACGGTGGGTGGGGCCAGCGGGACCACTTCTTCAGCGGGCTTCGGCGACTACACAACGACCTACTCTGGCGGGACTTTCCTCTATCCGGAAAGTGCAGCGGCACTTGCTTCCGATGTGTCGCAGAACAATTGGCACATCAAGGGCACCGTCGCCGACTACGCCGGGTTCGGCCTGTTCAATGGAGGCGGATGCACGAAAATCGATGCCTCGAAGTATAAGGGCATATCCTTTGTGGTTTCCGGGAGTATCTCTACGGGTGTGGCGACAAGCGCCAATACCCTAACCCTCAGTGTCGGAACCGCTGGTGACGATATCACGTCGGCTTGGACCAATTCGAACAAGGCGGCTGGTGTCGCGGACGTATACGGTTTTGGTCGCTGCACGCCAGCATCGCCAACCAACAAGTACGACGGCACCTGCGCCCAACCGCAGAAGACCTTGATTCCAGTCACTGCATCGCCCACTACCGTCAGTGTGCTTTGGGCCGATCTGACCGGAGGCAAGCCGGAGGCCTCGGTCACTCCTTCCGAGCTTGTGTACATCAGTTGGGTGTTTCCGAATCCAACCGGCGTTGGAACTGCTTCGGTCACGCCCTATCCAGTCGACATCGTCATCGACGACCTTTCCTTCATTCAATAACCCAATATTGGGTTCGGTTCGAAGCAAGGCGCCACGGCGCGGGAACCCAGCTCGGAACCGCGCCGTGGGTACTTAGTGGAGCGCCCAAGCGACCGAACTAGCCAGAAAATCTAGGGACGCTTCGCGTTGACCACTAGGCGACGCGGCGCTTTGCCAGTGGCGTCGTCCGACGTGCCTTGTGCAAACCCGCCGGCGTTTCCACTTTCGTTTCGGTACAGCTTCGCTCGAGTGCTTGCAGGCGTGTGCGCGTGAGGTTGAGTGATTCAGGGTTGACGTCAATGCCAATAGCGCGTCGGCCAAGCCTCGCCGCAACGGCCACCGTGGTGCCACTGCCGAGGTAGGGATCGACCACAAGATCGCCCGGGCAACTGCAGGCCTCAATCAATCGCTCGAGCAACGCTTCAGGCTTCTGAGTTGGGTATCCGTTGCGTTCGCGCGCAACGGGCGCCAAAATTCCAATCTCCCACACGTCGCCGAGCGGCGCCCCTGGCGAGCCATCACGAGTGGTGCTTGATCGCATGCGGCGGCCCTCATCGTCGAAGACGGCTCGTTGCTTGCGGTCGCCCCAGGTGGCTTTGGTCGATGCCGCAAGTGGCTCGTAGAGCTGGTTGAACCGAGGCTTGACCGAGGCGTCGCGCACGTACCGCAACAGCACGTCGTGGACGCGCTGAAAGTTTTGGGTCTTGGCGGGCCAGCGCCGGTAGCGCCAGATGATCTCGCTCGCGAAACAATCCAAACCGAATAGTTCGTCGAGCAACACTTTGGCGTAATGGCTCGTCTTAGAATCGACGTGCAAGACCAGGCTTCCATCGGGGCGCAGCAGTTGGCGCGCCGCTACCAATCGTGGCCAGAGGGCCTCAAGGTACTGTTCTAGGCTGTCCCAACGGTCGTCGAAGCCAGGGCTGAGCGTCCGCTCAAGTCGACCATCGACACCGCGCTTGCGGGTCACAAGCTGGTGAGTTCGACGGGTAAAAAACGGCGGATCCATGTAGACAAGCGCCGCCTGCTGATCGAAATCTTCACCTAGCGCGGCGAGTGCCGCCAAGTTGTCGCCTTCGACGAGGCCCAACGCCATTGACGCGGGCAGGCGCGGTTTTAGTCTGGCCCCGACGACTTGGCTGTCGATCGGGCGACTCTCCCAATGCAGATGGATCTTGGGTTGGGCACTCATTCGTGGCGTGATCGTACCGAGGTGCGGGCACCCGGGGCCAAATTCGCGGTGCTCCGGCCCAATTGCCAGCCTGGTCCGGCTAGCTATGCCGGTGGTTTGGTGTTGCCTGCTCGGCGCGGTCACGATACCGCTCTCGACGAACACGTACGCACTAGTATTGGCTCTTGGATGCCGGCACAAGACTTCATGAAGCTGGACTACGAAAGATGCAGCTCAAGACTGTGGCAGTTGGGCATTGGCCTTGTCCTAGCTACGGGTGCATTGTGCGGCTGTCGTCGCGAAGCGGTTGACGAAGATCCTGCGCGACTTGCGCGAGAGTTCATCGAACGTATGCAACGGGTTCATGGTGATCCGAAGAACTCGCGAGCGGTGTTCGAATTGCTCTGGTCGTCGGCGCAGAAGAATCTAACCGAGCGCGCAGCGCGTACCAGCGCCCTGGCTGGGCGCAAGGTGGAGCCCGAAGAGATGATCGTTCCATCGCGGTTCACCTTGCGGTTCGAGCCGAAGCGGATAAGTTCGACGACGATCGCCGATCGCGCCCTGGTTGCTGTGCAAGGTGATCCGCCCCTGCGCGAAACTCGCGAGATTCGCTGTGTGCGCGAGGATGGCCGCTGGCGTGTAGTGCTAGACCTACCAAGTTTGCCGCCCATCCAGAAGCGACCGGATTCGACTGGTGAGGAGTGACGAAAAGGGCGATCGACTTGGCCAAAGGTCGACAAAAAGCATCGGGGCGCCAGTTTGGCGCCCCTGCAAGTCTACTTTGACGATGACCAGACCGATATACCTAGTTCGCGAAGAAGATCGCTTCAATCTCGTTCTTGACCTCTTCTTCGGTCTGTTTGCGAGCGATGGCAATCTCTTTGACGATGAGCGACCGTGCCGTATCGAGCATACGACGCTCGCCGAAGCTGAGCTGCTTGTTCGCCTTCAGCCGATAAAGGTCACGCAGCACTTCGGCAACATCGTAGATCGACCCGGTCTTGATCTTGTCCATGAATCCGCGATATCGACGATTCCATGTCTGCGTATCGAAGCCAATCGTGCGCTCGCGCAAGATGTCGAAGATTTCCCGTATCTCCTGCTCGCTGATTACCTGCCGCAGTCCCACTGCGTTGGCATTCGACACCGGAACCATGATCTTGCGGTCGGTGTCCAGAATTCTAAGCACGTAAAAACGCTGTCGTGAGCCGGCAATTTCTTTCTCATCAATACTGATGATCTCGGCCACTCCTTGTGCCGGATAGACCGCCTTGTCGCCGACTTTGAATTCAACTTCTGGGGCTGCCTGCATCCTTATCTCCTTTACGACCCGCCGAGATTCTGAGCCCAGCGAGCTGGATTCAGATCCCACAAGAGCCTAGAGCGACCTAAAAACGGAAACGGCCCACCAACGGTGAGCACGCTTGCAACACACTGAACCGACTTTCCATTCCGTACTTCTTCGAGTCAGCGCTCGGACAATTCCGGCGATCGGTTTCGTCCGTTTCAGATCAGAGGTCGCCAGGCGAGAGACTGTACTTTGAGATTGCCAATCTGTCAACTAATTGGAAACAGCTGCTGCAGCTTTGACGGAAACTGCCGAGAACTCTGAGCTATTTTCACGGCTTGTCTTCCCGCGATCAACCGCACAACTAACGCCCCTGCGCGTGCGGGCTGTGTTTTCAAAACGAATCGGACGACCGCGCGGTGGGCAACTCTACCACGAAAGGGCAGATTGGGATGCAGGCCCCACCAGACGTATTCCCAGGAGCGCGGCTGTTCAGCCATGTGAGCGCCATTATGTGCGATCCTGACAGTCAACCCACTTGACTCGTCGATCCGAGCCTCGACAACGCTGTAGCAGCAATGTTGGGAGCTTCGCTTGACACTCGAACTACCCAACGAATTTTGTGCTTGTTGCGACCTGAAGTCGCAACTCTGTGCGTTGGCGCTTCGAGTTCAAAAGCTGCGCTCGTTGCGGAATAGCTCGTCGATCAACCCATAGCGCACACCGCGATCAGAGATGGTGACCTGATCTTGGGCAAACACACGCAACAGCGTGGTCAACATGACGCCGCCCGTAACGATGACGTCTGCACGCTGAGGGTCGAGGCCCCGGAGGTGGCAGCGTTCGGCCTGTGTTGTACTGGCCAAGCGAGCCGTTAGGGCATCCAAGTCGCCAAGTGAAATCACACGACCATGCACTTTGGAGCCATCGTACTTTTCGAGTTCAAGTTGCATAGCTGCCAAGGTCGTTGCGGTGCCCGCCACAGCAACCACCTGACGGGCGGTAGCGGTAGACTCGACCGCAGCCACTGCAGCCCGCGTATTCTCGGAGATTGCCGCGAGTGCCGACGCCGTCGGGGGATCTGAGTCAATGTACCGCTCACTCAGTCTCACGCACCCGATGTCGAGACTTCTGTAGGTTTCCGCATGAGCACCGTCACTGGCGGCGAAGCCCGTAATGATTTCGGTGCTACCGCCACCGACGTCCAACACGAGTATAGGCCCCTCCAGCGCGAGTCGCGACAGAGCGCCACGGAATGTCAGCTTGGCTTCTAGCTCACCCGCAATGACTTGCGGTGTCGTACCCAGCAACGCCGTTGCTGGGTACGTGAAGAGTTCGGCATTCGCTGCGTCGCGTAACGCACTTGTGCCCACCACTGCTAGCTTGTCAACGCCAACGTCACACAGGGTTCTAGCGTAGCTCGAAAGGCACTCCAGGGTACGCTCGATGGCAGCCTGCGCCAGTCGACCCGTCCGATCCACCCCTTGCCCCAGGCGAGTTACCGTGGCGCGATCCAATAGAGTGCATTCGTTGCCGGCTGGATCGCGCTCAACTACGGTCAAGAGCACGCTATTGGTGCCGATATCGATGGCGGCAACCCGCACGTCGGCCCTAGCGCGTCAGGCTATTGAGATTGAGCATCTCTTCCACATCGGGTTGAATCACCAGTTCGACGCGACGATTCTTCGTGCGATTCTCATCGCTGTCGTTGGGAGCAACCGGATCGGTTTCGCCGTACCCAGCAGCACTCAACTTTGCCGGATTGAGCCCGCCACCTTGCTCGGTGGGCAGGGTCACGAACTCCACCACCGTGCGCGCCCGCATGGCCGATAGTCCCCAGTTATCCAGGAACGGCCCGCCCTTGAGCGGCTTTGAATCTGTGTGCCCAGCGACCTGGAATTCGCGCGCCGACAGTTGAGCATCGCCGCGGATGACGTCAGCCACCTGCTTTAAGATCTCTTTGCCCTTCTTGCTCAGGGTTGCGCTGCCCGAATCGAATAGCACGTCGCCGGGGAGCTGAATTAGCATGCGGTTGTCTCGCGTCTCGACCTTCAGACCGAACTCAGTCAGCTTCTGGAGCTTGGTGCGCAGCGCCTCGAAGCGCTTCTTCAGCTCGTCCAACTGTTTTGCTCGCTGCGCGTACTCGTCGAGTGCTTTCTTCTGCTGTTCGAGGCTGGCGCTGAGATTGTCCAGATCGACACCGCGACTTTGTAGCTGCTTCTTTAGCTCAGTGACCTCGCTTTGAGCGTCAGCGAAGTCGGCGTCGCACTTGCGACGGGCTTGCTGTTGCTCTGCGAGCTGACCCCGCAGGTTTTCATTTTCGCGCACCTTCTGATCCCACTCCTCCTGCGAGTAGCCACAGCCAGTGGCCAGGAGCAGAAGTGGGCTAATGAATGCCAGGGTGCGGAACGGGGCAAGTGATCTCATATGGGGCGACCTCGCGAGTTCGGGCTCGGTTCGAACTCCTGCCATCGGGTAACGCGCGCCCAGGACTCCGTCAAGCGCTCGCGCATCCAGCGCACCTGTTCGTGGGGCCTCGAATCATCTTCTTGGCGTCGCGCTGACGCTGTGGGCGCGATGTCGACGCTGCCACAACTGGCGCCGAGTGATGCGTTCCTCGTCGTCGTTGCGCGCGACCGACAAAAAAGATCGGTGATGAGCACGGCCGCTACGTGAGCCCGTCGGCGTGTCAAAGTTGGTCGGCCCGCGTGTCTAATACTGAACTAATTTCGCTTACTTAGGCTAACTGGACGGCACTGCAAATCTGCGCCGTTTGAAAGCGATGCGGGGTCAATCCAGGGTTGTTCTTGCTGCTTTAGAATTTGCAATGCATTTTTTTCATTGACAGACCGCCCTAGGTGGCAATATACGTCTTGCAACATACTCTCGGTTACGGTTCAAACCGGACCCGGGAGCGGACAGGGAGAAATCAAATGGCCGCAAAGAAGAGCAAGACCAAGACCGCCCGCAAGGCACCCGCGAAGAAGGCCCCAAAAGTTGCCAAGAAGCGCACTGTAAAGCGCGCCAAGAAGGCTGCTAAGAAGGTTGCCAAGGCTGCCAAGGCCGTTAAGGCCCCCGCTGCCCCCAAGGCTGCGAAGGCTGCGAAGAAGGTTGCCAAGCGTCGCGTCAAGCGCGCCAAGAAGGCTGCGTGAGACGATAGAAGCGGTCGGGCAAGTGGGTGAAAACCCCGCCCGACCGGCCGGGGAGGTGAGCTAGGTGCCCGGCACTTTCTAGTCACCGTTGGAACAAGCGTTTCGACGCACCTCCCCCAAATACCGAGCTACCGCGAAGCCGAAGCACGACGACGGTGGAGCCAGTGGCAATGGCGCCGGCAACGGGCTGTTACTCTGGATGCGATAGTGAGCAGCTCGGCGGATAGAGCACGCGAGAGGATATTCCCATCGCGTGCTCTCGTCGTTTTGTGCGACCGCAGAGTCGACGGCTCGCGTCCGACAGGGCCGACATCTTCGCGCTGCCGACGACGCACCAGGCATGTAACGCGGGTCCAAGCTACGCTGGCAGTCGTCCAATGAAGCTCGCGAATATTTGGGTCACCTCGGCTTCGCTCGTTGCTCTGTACTGTTCGGTGCTGCCCATGGCATGCGTTAGTAGCGCAACCACACCGGACGAAACCAACCGCGCAGAAACCGAGAAGCCCGAGATTGTAGTGGACACGGCCGCGGTGCTGTCGACCGTCAGCCCCCACGCGTTCGGCATGCACACCTCGGTGTACGACAATAGCCTCAACAGTGAGTACCTGACGACGCGCCTGCCTGAGGCCGGCATCAAATTGTTGCGCTATCCGGGTGGCGGCTATTCCGACAACTATCACTGGTCGACGCACACGATGACACCCTGGCCTGATGGCAACAGAGGCTACCTGGCTGCCAAGAGCGACTTTGGGAACTACGCTTCGGTGCTTGAACGCACCGGTACAGCGGCGATGATTACCGTCAACTACGGGTCAAATCTCGACAGCAATGGCCCGGGCGAACCCGCTGAGGCAGCAGCCTGGGTGGCCTACGCGAATGGTTTGCCGGACGATGCCACAGTGATCGGCACCGACTCGACTGGGCGCGATTGGCAGACCGTCGGCTATTGGGCGAGCATTCGAGCTGCCGCACCACTCGACGTCAACGATGGCTACAACTTCTTGAGGATCTCCCGACCATTGCCGCTCGGCATCAAGTACTGGGAGATTGGCAACGAGGTCTTTGGTAACGGATTCTACGTGACCGATGGGGGAAACGGGTACGAACTCGACTTGCACCTTCCATACAATGCCACGACGGCGGGCTTGCGCCGTGGCGATCCGGCCTTGTCGCCCACCACCTACGGACAAGGTGTCGTCGAATACGAACGCGCGATGCGTGCGGTCGATCCGACGATTCGCGTTGGAGCAGTGCTCGTCACGCCACCCGGAGACTACTCGTGGGGTCCCAACTGGAACAACGACGTTTTAGCCGTCTGCGGGCCGAGTGTCGACTTCGTGATTGTTCACTACTACCCAACGGGCACCGCCAACTCGATCATCGACTCTCCGCGCACCGATATTCCTCAAATCTTTGCCGAGCTCGACAAGAGCATCAGCGCGAATGCCGGCGCGAATGCCGGCAACGTCGAAGTCGCCGTGACCGAAATGGGACCGAACCTCAGCGGTGCCACCGATCCTTTTGGAACGGGAATATTCGCTGCAGAGGCCTACGTTACATTCATGGAACACGGTGCTACCAATCTCGATTGGCTCGAACTGCACGCAGGCGGTTTTCTCAATGAGCGAAACAACGATGTCGGTCCGGCGTACCACGGGATCCAGATGGCCCACTTCTTCGTGCAGCCCGGTGACACTTTCGTGCGCACCAAGGCGACCATTCTTGGCGTCGTAGCGCACGCCGCAATACACGTTGATCAGTCGTTCTCGCTTTTGCTCAGCAACCTCGGGACGAAGGCTCGAACGGGCATTCCCGTTACCATTGCCGGCCCCATCCTGGCCAGTGACGGCACACGGGTCGATTATCAACGACTGGTCGACAGCACGACGGTGGATGGCACTATTGCTGGTCCCGTGCAGATTACGGGTCTGGGAAACAAGTTCACGGTCGATCTGCCGCCCAGAACCGTATCACTGATCAGTATTCCGCTCGCGGCGCCAGAGTAAGACCGACTTGGGATCAATTGTTGGGATTAGTCGCCGAGGTACAGGCGCAACGCCGCGGCTGCGGCGCGACGATCGAATTGAACGCCCGCGAGTGCCTCGCGACGGGAGATATCCTCGAAGAGCTGCACAAGATAGGTGTGGAAAGCGAGGCATTCTTGACTCGCATTCGCCAGTGTCGTTGTGGCCACGAGATCGGACTCCTCGAGGTGCCCGACAATTTCCATGAACGCATCGAAGCGCGGGTAGTCCGACGAGCGCAACAGGGGGTACCCCATGGCTCGAAAGTAGGCGAGAAACTCGCGAACGAAGGAAAGCCCTGCGAGCGCGTTCCAGCGGTCTTCCGCCGGCTGGTGCGCGGCTTTGGCGGCAAAGGCTCGGACGATTTGCGCGAACATCCACACGTCGCGCCGCAGCCGCTCGCTGGTCTCGCGCCGTGCCGCCAAATCGTCGAATACTCCCTGCTCCTCGAGGTTTACTCCCAAGGCCTTGCCCAGAAATAGGATCGCGTTCTTCAGGGCTGGCCGAAGGCAACTTACGGCAGTCTGCAGATTAATTCGGACTTCGCTCTCGGACTTGGCGTCGTTCGGAGCAATGAGCTCGTGGCAAAAGACGCGTCGCATCTCGAGCCGCAAGTTCCCGGCGATGCCTTCGAGTGCGCTCTTGACGCCAATCAATCGATGCCCGAGCGCTCGGAATTGGTCCGTGCTCGCCAATAGTTCCACGGCGTTGGTGGTGACGACGGAATGCTCGAAACTTGACCCCAACAATTCGCCGGAGCGCTGGCGTAGGTAATCGGACAAAGCCCGCGCATCTGAGCGCAATACGCTCAGCACGAGGTGCGCGCGCCCGGCGACCCGACTGCGCTTGTTCGCGCTTTCAATGGCGAGTTGATCCAGAAGTTGGATGTATCGCAGCATGCGAAATAGCGACAGAAACGTTAGGGCAACCAGGCGGTGGGCCTCGTCGCCCGGAACACTGCGGATGAGATCGAGCACCTGACTGCTCTTGATTCGATCGAATTCCGGACGAAATTCAAGGGCTGTCAGCGGATTGAAGAAGGTATTGCGGCCAACTTCTCGCTGCACCAAAGACAACATCGCGTAAAACGTCCGATACGGCACCCGCGGTGCACGCAACGTCCCCTCGAGAACCTCAAGGATGCTGGTGAGCTCGTGGCGCAACACGACCAGGCTGTCCTCCGGAGTGCGCTGCTTGGCGCCCTCATGCAACAGCCGCGTGCGCGCAGAGTCTTCGGGGACGACCGTTTCGAGGTAACGATGAAATACGAAGGCTTGATCGCGGCTTCCCAACAATTGCCGAGAAAGCGCTACGGCGCGTTGCATGCCGTCGCGAAATAATCCCGTTGCTTGTCGAAAGTCTTGAGCGACGATTGGAGAGCGACGCAGCGGCCCTGCATGGTTTCGTGGGTTGGCGAAGCACGCAGTGGCCTTGAGCAGCACCTCGAGCTCGAACAGAACATCTTCCTTGGCGTCGACCTCAAGCGTAGAAAACCAGGTGTCGCGCTGCGCTCGCTGCTCTTTCTGCAACGCACGGGTACGACTTAACAGGTCGTCTACGCCGGTCAGCGACGAAAGCAGTCGCAGCGATGGGCTCTTCGGTTTCATGTGCGCTCGTCCCAATGTCGCAGCTGTCAGATGAAATCGCTAGTGGGGAAACGGGTCGTCATCGAAGGCCAAACTTGGTCGGCCGTCCTTCAGCCCTGTTGCCGCGCCAAACCCGGGGTGTTTGAGCCTTGTAGCCCAGGATTGCGTTCATCGAGCAGATCAAATGCCTCGACCGCACTCCGACGAGTTGCACTCAGGCGCTGGCGTAGGAGTGGCAGCCATTTGCTCCCCTTAAAGACTCTCGCGTAGTCGTCGGCAATGGCATCGAAGGCCTGGCGATCTCCGAGCGCCAGTAGAAGGGTCAACTGTTCGCGCCATCGCCGGTCGACGACCGTACGAGTGAAGTTGTCTCCCGAGCCTGCAGCGCAAGGCGTGCTCACGCACAAGTTCCTGGCCGGGTTCTCGCCGCCGAGCGCCTCCAACACACGGCTGACGGCGCGCTGTCCATCAGCGAGAACAGAAGTGCGGTCGGACCGACCGAGAGTCTGCGACAGTACCCGATGGAAGAACGGCATTACCAGCAGGTGTTCGCGCAATCGCGGATCCCAACTTGCGTCGAATTCGACGAATAACGGTCGAACATCTGCCAGCCCCGACATGGAGTTTTCCGATGGACGCCCATTGATCGCCAGGTCGCGCAGCAGCGACGTTAGGTTGGGTTCTGCTGACAAGAGCAGATCGACGACACGCGGATCGGTGGTGCGCTCGACTGGAACTACAAGCACATCGGGACGGGTTCCTTCCGCCAGCTGCGCGGCATAGATTCGTTCGACGATGGGTTGGGAGCGCGCAAGGATGATCGCGCGAGCTGGCAGGACCGTCAGCGCCTCGTCGGTCCAGGCCTCGACGCTGAGGCTCTGTTGTTGATCGAGGACGAAAGCCGTTTCGTCGAAGCGGGCTAGAATCGTGACCGCCTGGGCGACTGCTGCAAGTGTCGAAGTGAGTGCCATGGCGCTGCGTCGCCGGAACGTAATCCAATGCACGATGTCGCGAATTGCATTGGCCGCTGCAATCGCGAGCAATACGGCACCGATTGACGCGACTGCTTGGCCGCGCTGGTTGGCTTCGTTGCTCGCGACGGGCATCAACAGAAAAGCACCAGCGACCCCGACGGCGATCCACGCTGAAGCGAGCCGATCTCGGCGTAGCATCAGCAGCGCCAATCCGACCACGGCTAGAGCGAACCAGAGCGCGCCAAGGGTTGTCACCCATTGCCCAAGACGTGCCCCACTTTCACTGAACGGATGCAGGCCTTGCACGCTCTCTGCGTACGGGTGCTCCGCCGCAGCCGCAGTGAGACCACGACGCGCAAACCACCAAGGCAGACCGAGGGCGAAGAATGGCAGTCCAAACCCCAACATCAGCCAAAGTCGGGTAAACCGAAGCGGCAGTGACCGTCGCAGCGCTAGCAGGGCAACTCCGACCATTATCGCAAATAGCCCAACGATTTGGTGCTCAAGACAGGCGAAGGCAACGAGACTTCCCAACAGGAAAGACTGCCTAGGTTTCGACGTCGCCGAGCTCGGGTCCAAAACGGACAGGCGATGATCAGCGACGAAGTCAGTTGTCAACCAGAGGCAGCCGAGGCCGAGCGCCATCGCCACCGTCGAACTGTTTGGTCGCGTTGCGGCGCATTGAGTGCCGGCGCCCAAACTGACTAACAACGACGCGGCCAAGGCCAGCCAGCAGCGAAACCACGCTTGCGGCGGATCGCGATAGAGCGATCGATGCGCCAGCTGGAAGGCAAGCCATGCTGCCCAGGCAGCGCCGAAAGCAGAGACCAGACCCAGGCGCTGGATTGGGGTGCCGAAGGGAACACTTCGGAACAGTCCACAGAGCACGGCCGACACCAGGCCGTCTGGACCAACTGCCGACGCCGACAGGCCTCGAATTGTCGCGTAGTCGTCGGACCACGCCGTGCTTGGACTGACCCGCCATGCAGATAGAGCCCAGGTGATCGAAAAGGCAGCAATACCAAATGCTCGGGAGCGGTTCTCAAGATGCCTTGGCGGTTCTGCTGCGGGATCCGTCATCCCGCTACCTCTGCCATGATTCTCAGTGCGTCGCCCAATTTGCCGCGGCAGGAAAGCGACTCGTCCAGAATCACAGGAGAAAACCGCGAGAACATGGCTGCGCCGCCGGCCCAACCGGCCCGTGGGGATTGGCTGAATTGTGGCCGAAGAATCTGCCGCCCGCACCGCAGCCCACTTGCTATCGCGTCAAACGGCAATGCCGCCTTCGCACAATTCACACTTACCGTTACCCACGACTCCACACGTGAACAAGCAGTGAAGTCCGCACTAACATCTTGGCAGGAAAGAAATATCCGGTTCTGCTCGCATGCAGCTAGCTGCGCTATCTCGCGAGCACCAAGAAGTTGCTGATTCGCGCGCCACGAGATGTTTTCAAGGGAGCCGCTCACACGAAAGTTCCACAGGAGAGGATTCCGCGAATGCTCGCGTCGAGTATCGTGACGTTGTAATGTACGTGGCCCGTTCGCGGTTCCCGCAAACGCTCACCCACCAAAAAAGTCATCAAGGGCATTCGATGTCTATACCGTCCGACGAGTCGCCAGATTTGTCCCAAGGATTGCCCGAGCAACCCGGCAACGGCACAAACATCGTGGGGGCTGTGGAGGCGGTTGCGCTGCTGCGTCACGAGCAGTGGCGCAGCCTTGTGACGGATTGTCCCGCTATCGACGACAGCGATCGGCGCCTGGGATTGGCGGACTTTCTCGAAGCCGTTCTACTTGCAATTGGCGACCGGAGCGAGGCCAGCGTCGAGGATTTTCGTCGAGCGCTTTCCCACTTGGGTGGCCTTGCGCGCGATTCGATGCGGACGAATCAGCCACACCCGAGTCTCGGGATCGAACTCGTGCGAGTGCTGCACATCCTAGTTACAGTTGCCAATGAAATCGACGACTTGGAACTGTGGCAGCGGGCGCTCGAGTGGCAAGTTTGCGCACGCGTTCCAGGAACACCTCGCGCGCAAGCCTATGCTGTGCTGGCAGACTTTCTCGTTGAGCGTGCCGGCGACGCACAAGCCGCCGGGCGAACCTGGATCCTTGCTGCGCGAGAGGTCAGCAGCGAGGCTCGCGATCGACGAGTGACTGTAGGCTATTGGGAGCGAGCCTTTGCGATTCTCGGAGACGATCGCGATGTGGCCGAGTCCCTCGTGACGGCGTATGCTGACGTCGGTGATTGGGCAGCGGCCGTCGCGCCGTTTGGCGCTCTGCTGCGCAAGTCGCAACAGCCAACGGAAGTCGAACACTGCATTGGGTTGCTATTGGCGCTGCGCGAGCCTGCCGTGGCTCAGCGAGCCAGTCAACGGTACGGTGCCCTTGTCGACGAGGTATTGTGGAGCGTGAGTGCCGATAGCGCCGTGTTTGGTCGGGCGTTGATGTTGGCCAAAGCCCAGGTATTTTCGGCCGACTCGGACCAGTCCGAAGCCGCCGTCGCCGCCTACTTTGCGTTGCTCGAGTCCCATGCCAGAGAGGAGGATCTGGCCGAGCTCTGCGCGTTCATTCGTCGGAACACCGATCCGAAATGGCGCCACGATCAACTGGCGCGGGTTTTCGAATGGCGCCTTGCGCGTGCGACCGACACCGGTCCCATTCTTTTTGAGTGGGCGCGTTCGGAAGAGATCGAATTCCAGGACCTAGCTGCCGCCGCGAACCTGTTCGAACGACTTATTTCCCAAGATCCGACCAACCAAGCGGCCCTGCGCGAAATTCGTCGTTTGCGGCAACTTACGGGTGATTGGGATGGCGTCGAACTTGCGCTCGGTCGTCTTGGCGAGCTCGTTGCCGAGCCTAAGCGGTCAGAAATCGATCTTGAACGAGCAGAGATCCTCATTGGTCGTCTGGGGTGCCACGAAGCTGCACTCGAATTGGTGCTGAGCGCACTCGGGCGCGCAGCCGATCCGCCGCGCGCCCGCGCCCTGTTGACCTCACTTATCCAAGTGGAAAGTTCCGAGTTGCGCCTGACCGCAGCCGAACGTCTGATTGCGCTCGCTGACGGGTCGCCTGCCGAGCAACTAGCGCAATTGCGCATGGTTTTGGCTGCGACGCGGGACCAGGCCGCCACCGGTACCGGCCAGGCTGGTTCGTTGCGCTCGAGTGTGCTGCGCCGCGATTGGTTCGAACAGGCCGTGGGTGCTTGGACAACCGTCGACGACGATGGGTTTGACTTGGCCGCGGAAGCCGCAGTCGAATTCCCCGACTCAGACGCGCTCTGGGACGCACTCGGAGCCTGGTCGAGTCACCCATCGCGTGCCCACGACATTGTCGAGCTGTATGGGCGAGCCATCGAAAATACGCCCGATCGCGAATTGGTCGCGCTGCTGGGCCAGAAGATGGTCGCATTCGCCGAATCGGCGAATGTCGACGTGGCGGCGGTGCTCGCAGTCTTGATGAAGGTAGTGCGATTGGCCCCCGGCGCCGGATGGGCGCTCGATCGCGTCAAGCTCCACTTGGGCGCGCAGGGTCGTTGGAGTGACCTGCTCGAACTGTATGACGGCGCCATGGAAGAATCGCGCTCGAATGGTGACACCAAGAGCGAGATGCACCTGCTCACTGAGGCCTCACTTACGGCAAAGGATCTGGCGTCGGATCCAGAACGCGCCATCCGTTACTTCGAACGAATTCTCGAGCTCGATCCCGAGGATGCCCGGACCGATTCGGCCCTAGAGCGATTGTATGAGCGCTACGGCCACACCGCCCGCCTCGTCGAGCACCTTTCGAAACGCGCTCCGCAACTCGCGGGAGCGGATCTGCGCTCGCTCGCTGAGCGAATTGCTACATTGTGGATCGAAGCGAACCACCCAGATCCGGCGCTCGAAGTCGTGCGCAACGAGCTTGAGAAAAACGGCAACTGGCCGGCGGCCGCCAAGTTGCTCGAGCGCATCTTCGAGCTGCCGTCGGCACGAACTACGGCCAGTTCAGACGAGGTCTCGACCGCCGAGATGGCCGCTCAGCTGCTGGCCTCAATCCAGCGTGCATCTGGGCGCCACGCTGAATTGGCGCGGCTACTGCGTGACACCGTGCCGGTCGTAGCCGACCGCCATAGGAAATTGCTGTTGTTGACCGACCTGGCGGAAACGCTGGAGTCGTCGCTGAATGACGCGGCGGCGGCGCTTGCTGTCGTCGGTGAACTGCTCGTGCTCGATCCTGCCAAGGAATTGCATCGGGTGTGGCTGGGACGTCTGGCTACGCGTCTGGGCGTTGCGGACGAACGCGTGGACTTGCTGCTGCGCGCAGCTGAGTCCACCACTCAAGTGCCAGCCAAGGTGCGACTCTTGGCCGAAGCAGCTCAAGTGACTCGTGATTCGCTCAACGACCCGGCACGCGCGATCGAGCTGTATGGCCAGGTCGTCGAGTTTGGAACGGATTCGCCGGAGCTCGTACTCGACGCGCTTCGTGCGCTCGACCCCCTGCTTGCGCTGCTGAATCACGTCGAAGAGCGCTGCAATGTGCTTGAATGCCTAGCGGATTCAGCCCAAAGTGACGAGCTACGCCTCTACGCTTTGAGGGCTGCCGCGCAACTGGCTGCCCACGCGCTCGGCGACGTGGATCGCGCCGCGACCAACTGGCGCGCCCTGCTTGATGAGATCCCGAACGACGTCGAGGCGCTTGAGGGGTTTATCGTAGCGCTCGAATCGCAGGGACGTTGGTCTGACTTGGCGCAGACGCTTGCGTATCGGGTCAACATTGGAGCCAGGCCAATCGACACCCGCAAGGACCGAAAGCGGCTCGCCGAGTTGTATTCCGAGCGCCTCGAGGAACCGAATGCTGCCATCAACGAGTGGCAAGGGCTTCTGGCCGAAGATCCAAAAGACTACGAATCGCGCGATGCCGCATCCACCCTACTGACCAAGCTTGAGCGCTGGCCCGAACTGGTTGCCCACCTGTCGGCTCAACTGCCATACGCCGAGCCACCGGTGGAACTGCACCGTCAATTGGCTGCGGTCCACCGCGACCGCACCGGCGATCTGCGCGCAGCGACCCAAGCGCTGGTTGCAGCTGGCGACAGGCTCGAAGCGGCCGAGCTTCTGACCAAAGGCACGGCTGCAGCACTCGACGATGCGCTCCTGCGGCTCGAGGTGGCAGCGAGCCTGCGCGAGCACGGAGACGGACACGAAGCCGTCCGTGTCGTGGCAATTCAAGTCCAGATCTATGGGGATCGGAAGCCCAAGGAGCGTAGCTTGGTGCATCTCGAATTGGCGCGCGCTTACGTGGCAGTTGGTGAGCGTCACCAGGCATTGATCGAGCTCGACGGCGCGGTGGCAATCGACCCGACCAATCCTGCGATTCTTGCCATGCACGGTCAGCTGGCGCTTGAACTCGAGGTGCTGCCGGCGGCAGAAAAGAGTTACCGAGCGCTGCTCTTGATGTCAATGCATGCGAGTTTGGCTTCGTTGCAGCTTCCGGCGCTGTCAGTGCTCTACTTCCGGCTGGCTCAGATAGCCGAGCGTCGCCTGGACCGAGACCGTTCCGACGAGCTAATTGCGTCGGCTTTCGATGCAGCGATAACCAGCGAACAGCAAGCGCGGGATCTGGAGCAAGCCTTGATTGAAGCGCGTGCGGACGACCTATTGCTGCGAACGCTCGACAATCAGCTTGAACGCGCCGAAGACCCAGAGAAAGCTGCAGAGATTCTAGTCAATTTTGCAACGCGTCGCCTGGGCATCGGCGAAACGTCCGAGATGTTGCTCAATCGTCTGCGCGATCGAGCCGATCAGCTTTCCGGCACGCTTTCGGGGATCTCCAATCCCGACATGGTGTTGCGTGCTCATCGCCCGCTCGTCGAACTCTACCGCCTCCTCGGCGATACCGAATGCGTGCTGGCATTGTTGATGACGTGGAGTGGTCGTTTTGGCTCGAGTTCGGCCGGGGTCGAGCTGCAGCTCGAAGCGGCAAAATTGATGCTTGATTTCCCGGATCGGCGCGTGGAAGGGATCGAGGCGCTGCTGGCGGCGTGGAATCGTGATCCCGGTCGCGATGACGTGGCTGAGGTGCTGGCCAAGGCGCTCGAGACCGAGAAACGCTACGAGGAGCTGAGCAATCTTCTGCGTGACCGCATCACCCGCGCCGAGCGCGCACGCAACACCGATCACGCCAACGCGCTGCGTTTGCAATTGGGTGAACACCTGGAACGTATTGGTCAGCTCGAGAACGCGGCGACCGCCTATGAATCTATCATGACGGCCACACCGGCGCATCGGCGTGTAGCGTTCGAGGCATTGGCGCGTGTCCTCGCCGCGGTCGATAAATATTCGGAGCGGCTTTGCCGTGTGCTCGAGAGCCTGCTTGAGATCTCGAACGGGCGCCAAGCGGCCGAAGTAGCCCACCAAATGGCTCAGATCTTTGAGCAGCTACGAGATCGGTCGGGTCTCGAGCGCGCGCTTGGCCATGGGTTTGCTCAGGATCCAACGTTTGAACCACTGCGCAGCATGCTCGTGGCCATGTACCGACAACACGGTCAACTCGCCAAGGTGCGCGCGACACTCGAGTACTCAGTCGAGCGGTCTCCGCGTGATCTCGCGTTGGCAACCGAGCTGGTTGAGCTCTGTGAGGCTCTGGGCGACACCGAGGGAGCCCTGACGATTCTCGAGCGAGCGCTCACCCAGGTTCCCGACGATGCAGAGCTCAACCGCCGACGGTGGAAAATGCTTATTGCTGCGGGGCGTCACGTCGAGGCGCTCGAAGCGCTTGAGCGCGAATACGCCCGCGGCGGAGTGACCCCACTCGAGTTGGCGCACGCCATTCGTGACTCCGGGTTGGCCGAGAACTCGCGAAACTATCGCCTGCGCGAGGTCGAGTTGCTTACGAATGGCAAGGCTGAGTCCGAGGCGCGCACTCGACTTGCCGATTGGACGCGCAGCCATTCGGATGACACTGAGGCCTATCGACAGCTGGCCAAGTTGGCGGTCGCCGCCAAGGATTGGGACGAGGCGGCGGGTGCGTTGGCGCGACTGGTCGATCTGGCACCTGCCGAGGGTGCCGTTGCCGCAGCGCTCGATCTCTCGATCGCCTGCGAGAAGCTGGCCGACCCAGCGCGTGCGATCCCGGCACTCGAGCGCGCAAAGTCGCTGGTTTCCGGACACGAAGAACTCGAACAGCAGTTGTTCAAGAACTATGCAAACGCAGGAATGCACGACCGCATGGGTACCCTCCATTTGGAACGCAGTGGTCGGCAGACTTCCGACGGTGCGCGTCTCGACATGCTCGAGCAAGCGGCGACGCACTTCCTCGAAGCCAATGCGCCGTCGCAGGCCCTTTCAGCCTTGGAACAAGCAGAAGTCTTGGACCCCGAGCGATTGTCCGTGGCTCTTGGCAAGGTGAAGGCGCTGCGGCAGCTTGACGCGCGTGAGCGCGCCCTCGAAGTTCTCAACGAACATTTTCTGCCAAGCCGGCACCAACGCGACAAGGATCGCTACCGACTGTTCGAGGAGCTGGCCATGCTTCACCTGGAACAGGATGAACTCACCGAAGCGCTTGAGGCCCTAACCCAAGCCCACAAGCTCGATCGCGCTCAACCGAGAGTCGCCTTGATGCTTGGCCTCGTTGCTGCTGATCTCGACGACATTGCTGCAGCGTCGAGCGCGTTGCGCTCGGCCGTAGCCGCGCCGAAAGGCCCTGATACCAAGTCTTCGTTGACCGCTACTGAGCGCGCCAGTGCCTACATCGAGCTCTGTCGCATGCAGCTCTTGCGCGGTAGCCAGGCGACCGCGCGGCAGATGTTTGACCGTGCGGTCGAAGAAGATCCTAACCATCACCTAATTTCATCGCTCGCTCATGCAATGCAACGGCACTAAGCCGCTTCGAGGAAGTCATCCATGTCAGACGCACATCATCCGATCCCTTCCCCTCAGCCCGGCGATTCCGATGACGTTGAGCTGGCGCTCGAAACTGCCCAGCGCATGTACAAGAACGGCGATCTCGCCGAAGCTTTGAAGTGGCTCCGGCGTGCGGCCAACTCCGCCGAAGAAGCTGGCGACGACATGCGCCAGCTCCAGCTTGCCCGTATCGCTGCTGACCTTGCTGCCGTGGTGGACTCGGGAGGTCCAGCGGTGATGACTTCGGCACCCTCGATCAAGCCGAGTGCGCCACCAACTCCGAGTCCGCCCATTGCGAGTCGATTGCCGCAGCCGCCAGCGAAGCAGCCGCCGCAAGCGCCTTCAGCGCGAAGCTCAGTGGCCGCAGGCCCAGCCGCCGCCAATGCGGGCGGGCCGCCGCCGCTGCCTTCGAACGCGCCCAAGTCACCCGTGCCGACTGCGATCACCACTCCGGGCTTGGAATCACAAACACCACCACCTGCACGTGCGAGCGAATCGCAAGTGCCGCCGGCACCGAAGCCGGTCACCATCAGTTTGAAGCCGACGTCGACCGATTCGGCTCCAGCCGGCACTGTGGTGGCGGTAAAACCTTCCGCCGCGCCCGTGCCGTCGGTTGCGCCCATCAGGCCCGACAAGCCCAGCTCCAGCACGCCGAGCGGATTCATCGACGTTGGCGCGCGTGGTGCCGTACGCGTGTCTGTGCGTGTCTCGGCGCGCGACGAAAATTTGATGATCGTGCGCCCCCTCGCCCAAGGTCAGCGTTTGCCCCCAGGTGCACGCGAAGCGCGTCTCGTGTTCGATGATGCCGCCTCGGTTGGGCTCAGTCTGTCGCACGGCGAGTAAGCTCTACGTAGTCGCGGTACGATCAACCAATATCTGGCAAATGCTTAGCGTCTTCGTCTATCGCTCGGCTGAATGTTTTGGTTGGTTTGAGCCGGCATAGTGACTGGGCAGCGTGAGCTGTGACCACTCTCCGAATCTGCGTCCGGGGTCGATTGGCACCACCGCGCAACCCGGCATGCGCGTAAACGGGCTCGGTTAGCCTTGGCGGGCGGTTAGCAGGGGACCTGCAGTTAGGAAACCCCTGCTGGAGCGGCCCAAAACCCGTCTTCCGACCGCCGCGTAGCGCATTCGGCCCCAAATCGTATTAGGGCAAAGTAAGCTGCAGCCGCGCCCGGACCCAGATGAAAGCCGCCAGTATTGCCCTCAGGATTGCCGACTTCCTCAAGGAGTTCCCTCCATTTGAATTCTTCGATCGTGCCGAGCTCGTTGAGCTAGCTGGAGGCGGTCGAGTTCGATTCCACGAAGGTGGCGAGGCGATCTTTGAGACCGGCAAGCCGCGAGATCGCTTCATCTACGTCGTCAATCAAGGTCGTGTCAAAATCGTCGAAGATGCCGTTACTGACTCGGGTACTCGACCCCTACTGTTCGACCTACGTGGACCGGGCGAATTGCTGGGTCTCAATGGAGTCTTGACCGAAGCGCCGTACCTTAGCACCGCCATTGCAGAAACCGAAGTGCTGCTCTATTGCCTGCCACTACGGCGCTTTCTCGAACTGACTGAACGCTCCAGGCGTGCCAAACGCTACCTTTTGGCCTACTTCTCACTCAACGGTGAGCTCGATCGAGGCCTGCTTGGTCGCGCGACGACACTCGACAGCATTACGCCAACCACGCTGCGTCGGCGCGGTCTGATGGAAGTCGAGCTGCCGCAAGCCGTGGCTGCCGAGGCGCTGCTGACGGTTAGTCGGGATACGCCTGGAGTCGAGACCGCGATGATGTTGCAACCGAAGCGGGCGCGATGCCTCGTGGTTGTCGACGAAGTTGGGCGCCCTGTGGGCAAGCTCTCGGACTCGGATCTACGCGAGCGCTTCATCGAGGGCCGAGTGCTCGCTAACGAAACAGCCGGCAGTTTGATGATGACTGACTTGGCGTTTGCGCGCCAAACCGACGACACGGGACGACTGCTCATTCGATTGGCGCGCTCGGGCAAACGCTACCTGGTCGTGACTGAGGACGGCTCGGCAACGACAAAAGCGTTGGGTCTCGTCGCTGAGCGCAACATTTTCTTGCAATATGGCCGCTTCCCAACCCTGCTTGCTGAGGCAATGAACGAAGCGCCAAACGTAGGCGCCTTGGCAGCTCTGCGCGATCGCATGGAGTCGCTCATTCTCGAATTCCTCGAAGATCGAGCGCACGTGCCCTGGTTGATGGAGATGACAGGTGTGCTCAACCGCGCCATAGTTGCTCGGCTTGAGCACTTGGTTGGGCTGCAGATGGCAGCCGAGGGTTGGCGCACACCGAGTGTCGACCATGCTTGGCTCATCATGGGAAGCGGCGGCAGAGACGAGCTACTTATCCGTTCGGCCGTTTTCCACGCGATTGTTTACGAAGACCCTTCGGAAGCAGAGCGCGAGCATGCCGAACACTACTTTCATGAGCTTGGTAGCCACGTTGCCGACGGGTTGCGACGCTGCGGCTTCACTGACAACGAGGCGGGCATTTTGGCTAGCAACACCGACTGGTGCTTGTCGCGCTCGGCCATGCACGCGAGGTTCTGTCGCATGATCGCCGATCCGGTCGGCAGCAATGTTTATGCCTACCGTGACGCATTCGACTTCCGCCCGGTCGTGCATTTGCACCCGCTGGCTGCGGGCCTGCGCCAGCACATCAATTCGGAGCTGCAAAAGCATCCAGAATTCTTGCGCCACATGGCTAAGGACTCGCTGCTCAACCAACCACCGCGCACGATATTTCAACAGTATGTCATCAATGAGCAAGGCGAGCAAAAGGAAGAGCTTGCGATCAAGCATCATGCGCTTTTGCCTTTGGTTGATGCGGCGCGTGTACTTGCCTTGGCGGCTGGGGAGGTCGCGTCGACCGCAACGTACCAACGGTTCAGAGCTGCGGCTGCACAACTTGACGAGTCGAGTCGAAACCAAGCCGAGCTGCTGCGCGAAGCGGCCGAGGCCTTTCTCGTGCTGGCCTACGCGCGCGCCCAGCAGGGCCTGCGGAGCGGAACTAGTGGGGCCGTGATTCGTCCAGCAGATGTCGATGCCGAAACGCGGCCCTTGCTGAAGACCGCTTTTCGCACCATCCTGTCAACCCTGGAGCATCTGGCGTCGCGTTACGGACTGTCGATGCGTGTCTGATGAACCCAGTCGCCAAGGAGTTTCTGCGCTATTTCGAGGCAACGAAGTCAATCGACTCCGATTGGGCTGACGCGCGCTTCGCTGTGCTCGACACCGAGATGACCGGACTCGATCCGCGAGTGGATCGGTTGGTTTCCGTTGGGGCGATTGCCTGCCTCGGCGTGGAACTTGCGCTCGACGATGTCTTCGAGGCATACGTCCGCATTAGCCACAATACGTCAGCCGTACACATTCACGGCATCACTCGTGAACTTGCCGAGCACGAAGGCTCACCCGAGCCAGTTGTGCTTGGCCGGTTTCTTGAGTACTTGCGCGACGGCATCATCGTTGGCCACCATGTCTCGGATGACGTGTCGATGCTTGGGCTGGCTTGTCAGCGTTGTTTTGGCCTACAAGCAATACCAAACCTAGTGATCGATACGATGTATCTGGCAATCGCACTAGAGCAGTCAGGGCTACTGCAACGCGCCAGCGATGATTCCGAGGGCGATTATAGTTTGGACGGCCTGTGCCGCCGATTTGGGCTGGCTCCGCATGATCGGCATACCGCAACGGGTGATGCATTTCTCACCGGGCAGATCTTCTTGAAGCTTCTGAGGCGTGCGAAGCAAGGGGGCTGGTCGAAGGTGGGGCAGCTCATTCACCTTCCGCCACCATGCGAATCGTGATGCCGCGATCGATCTCTTCTCGTTGGTTCCATACCGAACAACGTCAAAACTCGAACGATCGTCTCACCTGATGCTCGCATGTTCGATTCGAACTCGACCTATCGATACTGGCACAAACGAGCGCTACCGTTGCCGAGTGAATAGCAGCTCCCGCGACGCTGCAGAACATTTCGCCGCTGCAGTTCTCTACCGCCGCGCCCAGGGTGCCTAGCGCGACTGGGGCCCCCACGCGCAGTGCCAGGCTGCTAGCAACTTTTCCCCAAATTGCCGTGGGCGGCATGCACGAAGAACATAGCCTCCAAGTGACGACAATGCCAGGAACTCACCGAGTGATTCGGCATCCGGACGAACGTGGTCGCAGTGAGGCCCTAGGCTGCATTTCGCGTTGCGTTGATTACAGCGGCGATCCCCTTGAGCGAAAGCTTTCTCAAGCGGAGAGCTTCTGGAGTCTCCTCGGTGCCGGCTCGCTCGTGCTCGAGGTAGGCGCGGTATGCGTGCTGGACGATGACCAGCAAGGGCAGCACGATCTGTTCGCGCGCCTCAATGCTTAGCCGATTGATCGGGTCGTTAGCGAGCAACTGTTGCTGCCGCGATACGCGAAGAATACTGGCCTGGCAGCGCTCGGCTTCATCGCGCATACGCCGATATAGTGCAGAAAATCGCGAGTGACTTTGCAGATGAGCGTGCAGGTCAAACCGCGACTTCAATAGACTCATCGCCGCATTGTCAAGCAGGGTGCGGAAGAACCGTGACTCTCGAAAAAGTTGCTGCAGCTCAGCTTCCCGTCCTTGCGCTATCAGCGCGCCCAAAGCACTGCCCAGCCCGTAGTAGCCAGGCACCTGCATCTTTAGGATGCTCCAGGTGGCAACATAGGGAATAGCCCGGAGTTGCTCGAGTTCGAGCTGCCCGGACTGCTTACGCGAGGCGGGTCGGCTACCGATCGTAAGATGACTAAACAGTGGTAGTGGGCTCGATTCGCTCAGAAACTCGAGCAGGCATGGGTCATCGCGCAACTCTCGATAGGTGCGCAGCGAGAGGTCGGAGAGTTCGTCGAGGAGCGCTTGGTAGCCAAGCGGCGGATCCTGACTGGCACTTGGCCACAGCAGGTTCTCGAGATTGGCGGTGAACAATTGCTCGATATGGTGCTGCGCTAAATCGTGGCTGCCAAAATTGGAGCTTACGGTTTGCCCCTGAATGGTCAACTGCTGCTGCCACTGATCGATACCGTTGTCGCGTGAACGATAGAAGCGATGCGTGTTACCGCCACCTCGGGCCGGAGGGCCACCGCGCCCATCGAAGAAGACGATTTCGATGCCACGCTCGCGGCCCAGGCGGGAAAGGTTTCGCTTGGCTTGTCGAATCGCAAGATTCGCCGAAAGGTAACCACCGTCCTTCGTGCCGTCCGAGAAACCGACCATGATGGTTTGGCAGTTTCCACGCTGGGCTAAGTGGTTACGATAAGGCGCGCAATCGAATAGCTCCTGCATGATGTCGGCAGAATGCTCGAGATCGTCAATCGATTCGAATAACGGCACAATGTCGAAAGCGACGGGCCCCTCCTCGGTGCGAGCAAGTCTCGCCAGCGCAAGGACCGACAGCACGCTGCGGGCATCATTGGTGTGACTAATGATCACGCGGTGTATCGACAGGGGCCCGTTGCTGCGGTGCACTTCCGGGATGAGGCGAAAGGTCAGGACGGTATCCCTTGCAATGGGCGAAAGTTGGTCGAGCGTCACGTCACCAATCGAGGCACTCGAGCCGGCCAAGCCCACCAAGTCTAATGGCGTATCGATGACACCAAGCGCCAACAGTTCGTTCAGTGTATCGGTAAAAATTGGACTATTTTGACGAATATCGATCGCGGCGAAGTGAAAACCGAACACGTGGAGCGATAGCAACAGATCGTCCACATCTTCTACGAACAATCCATCATGTACAGAGACGACGATCGCTCTTAGATCCAGCAAGTCCCGCTGAAACTCAGCGGCAATTCGATAGTAGCCGTTGATCGATTCAGGGTCACCGGCAGCAGCCGTTTTGCCTTCCGAAACCAATTGCGTCGCACGGATTCGCTGAAGCACTACTTGTGCTCGCTCGTGCGCACCGTCAAACGTTAGCCGACGAGTCAAGGTGCGGGCGCTTTCCACGTACCGACTCAACACGCGCCTTTTGAGTAAGCGTGCCACCTCCCGCGTCGTGACGGAAGTGACAAAGGGATTGCCGTCGCGATCCCCTCCCGGCCAGAACCCAATCTGCAGATTTGGCAGTGTCGGCAATTGCCCCACGAGTTGACTTCGCCCATACGCCGACAACAACGTACGGTGCACGATGGATGGCAAGACCTCATAGAACACGTCTGCCACTACGTCCAATACGCGTTCCGCTTCTTCGACCGGAGTCGGTCGATGGCGATTGGTGAAGCGAGTTTTACCCAGTTGCAACAGCAGTCTGCTGACGAGGGCGGTGTCGTCGCTCACCAATGCATTGCGTAGCTCCTCGATGATTCCCTGGACTGTTGCAGGATAAAACTGCGTCGGATGAGCGGTGAGGACAATGCGTGTCGCGGTGCGTTGCAGCAACTGTCTCAGTTCCACCAGGCGGTCGTCGCTGGCGGCTGAATCAGTCAGGTGGGTGACACTGCCAGGGCCATCGAGATCGTGGGTTTGCGAAAAGGACGCATCCTCGAGTGCATCGAAGAGCACGATTTGCCGCTCGATCAACTGGAGAAACAGGAACTCAACATCGTGCTGATCGACGTCGGAAACGGCCTTCGTTTCGGCGAAGAAGCTGGTAACGATACTCTTCGGATCCTCACCAAGCTGAAGCCGGCGCTGACAATGCTCGGCGAACACTGGCAGTAGTTGCGCTGACCGGTGCAGTCGCTCGAACGGCAAATCCAAGAACAGTCCAGAGTAGAGCCGAAACCGCGTTAGAACGAAGGCCTCATAGGCGTGCGTATTGTCTCGAAGCTTGGCCAAATTGCGCTGTCTCACCGTGGGCTTATCATCGAGTCAAAAGCTCGGGATCGCAAGGTCGGGATCCCACGCAATTTGCTTCGCATTCTGACTTAGTAGGGGCGGGACATCGCGATATGCCTGTGGGCCGGCGCCCAGTTTGGTGCCCGCGCCGCAACTTGCGGTGGCGTACCGGCACCCGGGTTTTGCCTGGCGCATTCCACCTCGACACCTGGCCCGAACTTGCCACAGGCATTGGCTTGCCGTCCCATTCGCAGCATAAATCCGAGTTTGGTTTGTTCCGTCGCAACTACGACGGTAGCGGTCTTCTCTCATAACCGTGCCTTTTTTCCGGCGCTCCGATGCGCTGCAGGGTTGCGCGTTGAGAAAATGCTACGACACTCGCGTGAAGCGTTTTACCTACGAGGCAAGCCCGCGCCGCGCAGTCAGCACGAGTTACAGTTGCGTACTTGGGATCAATCTTGCGTCGACACGCAACGACGGCGGTAAACCCTTCGGCGTGCGGGTTGCCGAACAGGATTTGCCATGAACGCTTGGGGATGGAGCTTGGTGTCGAGTCTTGTCGTCGTCTTCGCGCTGCGTCGAGCGGCGGACATCGCGAACCTCTCGCGCCTCAAGGGTCGACTACCCGGTGAGCTTCAAGGTCTCGTCGATGAGTCGACGCACGGAAAAGCGATGGACTACGCTCGCGCTCGACTGCGTCTGGGCATCACCGAAGAATGTTATGGATTCGTCTTGCTTTTGGGCTTCTGGTTCATCGGGGGCTTCGCGCACTGGGACTCCGTCGTGCGTTCGTTGGCGCTCGGCCCGCTTCCGACAGGGCTAATCTACATCGTCGGGTTGCTCTGGGCAAACGACCTCTTGGGCTTGCCATTCCAACTCCACTCGACCTTCGTCATTGAGGCTCGCTTTGGCTTCAACCGCACGACGCCGAGGACGTTCGTGCTCGACAAGCTCAAGGCCTGGGCACTCTCGCTGGTCGTAGGTGGCTTGCTACTTGCCGCCATGCTGGCGTTTTTCAGCTACCTGGGGAGTCACGCGTGGCTTTGGGCGTGGGGCTTTATGGTTGGCTTTGGCCTGCTATTTCAATTCATTACTCCGACCTGGATTCTGCCGCTCTTCAACAAATTCTCTCCCCTCGGCGAGGGCGAGCTGCGAACGGCCATCTTCGACTTGGCAAACGCGACTGCTTTTCCACTCAGCAATGTGCTTGTTATGGACGGTTCCAAACGCTCCTCCAAGAGCAACGCGTTTTTTACCGGATTCGGGCGGAACAAGCGCATTGCCCTATTTGACACGCTTATTGCGGAGCACACCACAGTAGAGCTGGTCGCCATTTTGGCTCACGAGGTCGGGCACTTCAAGAAACGTCACGTTCTTATCGCCACGCTTCTTCTGTACCTGCAACAAGGCGTGATGCTCTACCTGTTCTCTGTGATTCTCACGCAGCCGGCCGCGTCTGTGGCATTTGGTTTGGCAATTCCCAGTGTCTATTCGGGGCTAGTCATCTTCGCCTTGTTGTACAGCCCCGTCTCGTCAGTTCTGGGGCTTGGACTTTTGGCAATGTCGCGCCGCCATGAGTACCAAGCCGATGCCTTTGCCGCGAAGGCGGTCGGCGGCCCAGCGGCCCTTTCGGCTGCCCTGAAGAAGCTAGCAGTCACCAATTTGTCGCAACTCGACCCGCACCCGTTCTACGTATTGCTCAACTACACGCACCCCCCCCTGGTCTCGCGGCTGAGAGCGCTCAAGTGCCACGGATAGACGCCTAGTTGACAAGCTTGTCGCGCGCCCCATGCCTTGACGGGCATGCGCTCGCTTGTCTGGTTCCGCGGCAACGACTTGCGCCTTCGCGACCAAGCGGCCCTTCGTGCCGGCTTGGACCAAGGTGAGGTCGTCCTTGTCTACGTGTTCGACCCGAAGCAATGGGCTGCTGACGGCAAACGAGGCGCCACATATCGTCAACACTACCTGTGGCAAAACGTCGATTGTCTGCGGCAAGATATCGAGGCGCTTGGCGCGCAACTGCTGCTACTTGAGGGCGAGCCAGCGATCCTACTCCCTTGGTTAGTCGAGCACGGTCGAATCGGTCAGCTGCTAACGCAGCGACAAACCGATCCTGTGGCGCGGCGGTTGAATACCGAGCTTGAGCGGAAGCTTTCGGTGCCACTGCGGCTCTTCGACGGCGAGACACTAGTACTTCCAGGCAGCATGCGCACTACCACCGGTGGCGCCTACTCCGTATTTACCGCATTTGCTCGGGCGGTTGGACAGCACCTCGACGTTGGGCAACCACTGCCGCGACCTGCGCGCTTGCCCGCGCTACCTACCGACTTCGCCGAATGGCTTGCTACCGCGACGCGCCAAGCCAAAACGGATTGTCGGTGGTTAGACGAGCTACCAAAACCATTGATTCCGACCAATGCAGACGACCTACAGGCAGGCGGCGAGCGTGCAGCACTTCAGCGCTTGAAGCATTTCGTCAACAAAACCGGAGAAGAATACGCTCTGGTACGTGACCGCATGGACTTGGAAGGCACGAGTCGGCTCTCGGCGGATCTGAAGTTCGGTACCATTAGCCCCAAGCAACTCTGGAACGCAGCCAACAAAACCATTGCGCACGACGAAAGTCGCACGCGTTTTCTTAACCAGTTGATCTGGCGTGAGTTCGCCCACTCGACGCTATGGGATCGCCCTGAACTATTGACGCAGCCATTCCAGCCACGATTCGCCCGGTTTCCTTGGCGCAACGACGAGCGTGGGTATCTCGCTTGGGTCGAAGGCAAGACTGGGTACCCGATTGTCGATGCAGCGGCGCGACAACTCTTGCGCGAAGGGTTCGTTCACAACCGTGCACGCATGATCGCTGCAAGCTTTCTGGCCAAGGATCTGCTCGTAGACTTTCGGCAGGGCGAACGGCACTATCTCGATTGGCTCATTGATGGCGACCCGGCGCTAAACGACTTGGGCTGGCAATGGTCGAGCGGCAGTGGCTGTGACGCACAACCCTATTTCCGAATTTTTAATCCGACCACTCAGGCGGAGCGATTCGATCCCGAGGGGGCTTACGTGCGGCGCTACGTTGAGGAGCTGGCGGCCGTGCCCACTCGGCATATTCATGCTCCCTGGCTGGCACCCAGCGTCGAGCTAGCAGTGGCGGCAGTACGCATCGGTCGCGACTATCCTGCGCCAATCGTCGAACACGCCTCGGCGCGCAAACGGTTTCTCGCAATTGCCAGCGAGCACTTTGGTAACAACTCACTCGGTCGCGGAGCCTCAAAAGACTAGTCCCAAATAGGCGAAATGGCGCAGCTGTGACAGCACTCATTCACCAAGCCGTCATTGGACCAAGATCGTGCAGCTGTGAGTAGCCGGCCTTCGCCAGCTGCTCGTACGCAATCCCACTGCGATGCCCACTGCGGCAATAGAGTACAATGGCCCGGTCCTTCGGCTCAAGTTCCTTCATGCGCTCAGTCAGTTGCTGCACCGGGATGTTGACTGCGTCGGGCAGGTGCTTGACCTGGAACTCTTCGGGTGTGCGCACGTCGACCAATCGAGCGCCCGCCTGAACCAACTTCTGAGCCTCCGTCCCCGCAATGCGAGCATGAGTTTCCGCGCTGCCGGTTAGCGCTGCCCATCCAATTGCCGCAGCGAGGGGAATGACGAGCAAAGAGAGCCTCTTTTTGTCCATGATCGATACCTTGAGGTTTGAGCCCGCGTGTGACGAAACGGGTTCCCGTGTTTGGACGATTTGCTCTAAACACTCGCTCCCACACAGAAAATCCTGGCTAGGCCCTAGGCGCACTGCTTGTCTGTGCGACATCGCCAGCGATTGGCCTAGGCGCGTTTCTCAAGGAAGACTGGCTCTTCCGGAAGCGAGGTAGCGTTGCACCGTCCGAACGCTGATTTTTAGCCGAGCGGATGCGCGCACGGTGTCGCCGGCTTCGAGCGAAAGTGCTGCCTGGACGATCTGCCGCGTCAGGTTGCTCAGTCCGTCATCGAGATTCAGCTGCAACGGTTCGCCTTCGATCGACAATGAATTCGCGTGTCGTGCTGAGGCGTGTAGCAGTATGCTGTCAGGAAGATCACGGGTACGCACTTGGCGGCCGTCGCGTAGCAGGCACAACGATTCGATGACGTTGCGCAATTCGCGCACATTGCCCGGCCAACTATGCTGCATCAACAGCGCCTTGGATTGGCGGCTTAGCCTTGGCGGAACTACGCCGTGGTATGAGGAAAGCTGGGCGAGAAACTGATGGAGCAATGGAATGATGTCGGCCCGACGCTCACGCAGCGGCGGAACATCCAAGGTGATTCCCTGAATGCGATAGAAAAGATCGGCGCGAAATCGCCCGGCACGAACCTCCTGCTCAAGCGGTCGCAAAGTGGCGAACATGAGCCGCACGTTCGCTTCGATCTTGGTGGCACCGCCCACGCGCATGAAGCGCCGGTGCTCAAGGAAGCGCAGCAGTTTAGCTTGCATCGGCATTGGCATCTCACCAATCTCGTCCAGAAAGAGTGTGCCATGCTCGGCTGCCGATACCTTGCCTTTAGCTAACTCGTTGGCGCCGGTGAACGCACCGCGTTCATGTCCAAACAACTCACTCTCAAAGAGCGACTCGGGGATTGCCGCGCAGTTAATCGGCGCGAATGGGCCGCGACGACGTTCGGATAGCTCGTGGGCGCGTCGAGCGAGGACTTCCTTGCCGGTTCCGCTCTCGCCAATCAACGTTAGGGTCACCTCTTTGGCGGCGACCGCACGCAAGACCCGGTCGATCTTCTTCATCGCCGCCGAGCGCATGACGGGCTGGAAGACCACGTCAAGTTGTCGCTTTTTGGCAGGCACCAGACAAACCATGCAAAGATTGGTCGCAAAGATCAAGCTGCGGGCGACAAGCGGGCGCGCGCGCCGGTATGCATGGCGAGCCTTACGGCTCGGACGACGAGCCGTAAGGCTCGCCATGGCAGTTCGCTAGGCCCGATTTTCCAGGCGCCCAAGCAACTTCAGCAACCCATCGAGAATAGTGTAGGGGTGGGGCGGGCAACCCGGAACATACAGATCCACGGGGACACAACTATCGGCGCCTTGGTGCACCTGCTCGTGACCTATGTACGGCCCACCCGAGATGGCGCAAGCACCCACTGCAATGACGATCTTCGGTGCGGGCACGGCGTCATAGGTTTTCTGAAGGGCAATGCGCATGTTCTCGGTAACAGGTCCAGTGATCAGTAGTCCGTCCGCGTGGCGTGGCGACGCAACGATCTGAATGCCAAACCGGCCAAGATCGAACACCAGTGTGCCAAGCACATTGATGTCTGCTTCAC